>ERZ842401.1383-NODE-1383-length-34931-cov-24.081661_pt1 | contig 34931 bp, 24 predicted proteins | sample MGYA00521270_ERZ842401 | MGnify/ENA primary metagenome ERZ842401 (study PRJEB31892, sample SAMEA3878208) | bioreactor metagenome | biome: Moose rumen | place: Sweden | collected 2011-10 | study: EMG produced TPA metagenomics assembly of the PRJEB12797 data set...
TTCAGCCTTTATTCCCGCCAGGAACGCACCCAGACATCTGATACAGATCTTGTCTACATTTTAACCATTGTCTGAGAAGGCGCCTGTAAGCCACCTCAAAAATCAGCAGATCAGAAACCTATCATGGGGATCTCAGCACTGCTCAGGGCCGTGTGTGGGGTGGGCGGCATCCCAGCTGACTTCCGGACATGACGGATGGAGGGTGAGGGGTGTGGAGGGGATGGGGGTCTGGAGGGGATCCTGATATGACTCCCGATCAGGGGGAGAGGGGTCAAGAAAAATCAGAATTCGATGTCAGTAAAAATTGAGAAAAGGGGTTAGTAAAAAAAGAGGTAAGGGGTTAAGAACAGGCAGAATTTCCACAGGAGATGAAACTCGAATGTGATCTGGAGACCTTTATTCTCAAGATATGTAAGGTAGATGGTTAGAAGCGATTCCAAATTACTTTGTTTCAGAACCGCTAAAAATATTAATCGTCTAAACCTTTGTGTTTTTTTAATTTTGTTGTTTTTTTAAGGAGCCCTATGAAACTTTCATATGTTTTACTGTTTCTGGCTGCCGCAGTTTCCGGCTGTTCCAGTCTTGCGGTTAATGACAAGTCTGCTGAAGACTATGCCAAGGAGTTCAATCCGCCTCCTGCCGGCTGGTCAGGTCTCTATCTTTACCGCACTTGCAACCTCTGGGGTGCAGGTCTGCACAAGAATCTGTATGTTGACGGCCAATATATCGGCGAAACCACCCGCTGTCTTTTCTTCTACCGCCTGGTTAAGCCCGGTCAGCATGTGGTTCAGACGGAGTCCGAGTTCGGCGAGAATGAAGTCACAGTCAATTTTGTGGAAGGCCAGAATTACTTTGTGAACCAGTACATCCGCTATGGTGTCCTGGTTCCCGGAGCCGGCATCGAGGTCAGGGAACCAGGCTATGCCAAGAAGCATATCGTGGAATATGAACTGGCTGATAACAAGGATGATCCCAGCAAGAACCTGGAATCCTTTGTGAATGCCCCTGGCAAGGGATCCGTTCCTGGTCCCCGCAGCAGCGCTGAAGCCGCGTCCATGGCCAGGTGAATACCGTAAGCCTGGTGATCTTCCGGCATTAACCACTATGCTGGTGTATATAGCCAGCCAGATCCCGTCTGCCGGCCAGGATCAGACTCACGCCCGGGCGCATGCCCGGGTGCTTCTTTCCTGGGAGAGAGGGACAGGGCCATAACTTTTGGGGCCTTTGTGCCGATCCGGATCTGGCCATTTTTCACCTCCGGCCGGCTACTGCCTTTTCAAAGCCGCCCAGTGCACAGCCCCCTCAGGATGGGCCAATGATCCTACCCTGAAAAGAATTTCCGATCTTTTCCAGTCTGTTCCTGGATCTGCTCCGTTTGTCCTGAACAACAGCAGGGCATGTGCAAAGAGAGCACCAGAGCAAAATGCAAAACGGCATCCGTTTCCAGATGCCGTACTGCCATGCGTTGTTTTATTCTTTCTTAGTCGTTGCCGCCGAGGGGATAGACAATCAATTGCACCTCAGGATTTAGTGAATCGGTGCTGATCTGCTCTGCGGACCGGATGACAACTTTGAAAGTCGGACTGGTCACATTGGACAAATAGAAGATATTGTTCGACATGATCACTTTCTCGCTATACAACGCGTAGGTGTTCTGGTAGAACTCTTTGGGGATGCTTACAACCTTGCTGCCGTTCATGCGCAGTTCTATCTGAGCCTGGGTCAGCCGCGGAAACACGTCCGAAAGGCTCATTCCGTCACTGTAGCTGAAATCATTGACGACGAGATAGGTGTGCTCAATCTGGAATTCTCCATTGTATGCGTTGCCATCCTCATCCTTAAAGCCGCTGATGGTGCAGTTATAGGTGTACAGACCGCTGACCATCTCTCCCTCGGTGCATGAAGCCTTGGAAGAGGTGATCGCCTCCGGTGCCTCAGCCCTCATAGCGCAGTTGGGATATTCGGCGCATTTCTGGACCAGACTCACAGCCCTGGCGGCATCCACCTTGCCAAATCCGAAGAGTGAACTGAATTTCAGCCCACCGTTGGTGTTCTGCCATCCGGGGTGGATCCTTAGTTCACTGCCATTGATGTCGGCTTTGACCGTACGGTCGACCATGCTGCTGTTGGTGACGGCGGTCTTGGCCAGGGCATATTTGATCTGAGGAACGGTGAACTCCTTGCTGACGCTCTTCATCAGGGCCACCACGCCGGAGATCTCAGGTGTTGCCGCTGAGGTGCCGTTCATAGAGAGGGTGTAATTGCAGTTGCTGTTCAGGTTCTCATAGGGTGCGAGACCCAGGTTGAACTTTAATATCTGCAAGTTGACAAAGTTATGTTCACACCCGGTCAGATCCGTAGTCAGGATCGTCATCATCTCTCCGCCATAGGCCGAGATCCAAAGTCCCGTGCTGCTGTTGGAATATAAGGAGTGGCTGTCATTGGCATTCAGTGCCGCCACGCTGATCCCGCCGGGGAACACGTTCCCGTATTCCCCGTGGTTGAAATAGCAGCCGATGCCCACTTCCTGGCACTTGGTGCTGACCATTTCGCTTTCGTCATTGCCGTAATCATTGAACTCATTGCCGGCGGCCTTGATCACCGGAATGTTGACTGCGCTCAGGGCGTCTAACTCATCCACAGTCTGGTAGGCAACTAAGGGATAGTCAAAGCCGGAACTTTCATTAAGAAGATCGGCATATCTGAGCACATAGTTGTTCAGCAGAAAGGCGTCATAGTTAAGGGGGCGCAGACCCAGAAGGGTTGCGTCAAAGGCAATGCCCCTGCCGCCGTATTTGTTCATGCCCTGGGCTGCAATGATCCCTGCCACCGAAGTGCCATGACCGGCGTCTAAACTGAAGTCTGAGGGATCCCGCCGATCAGCGCACTCCCGGACTCCTTGATTGCCGGGATCACAGTTGCAACTGTGATCCATGTCAATGTTGAGAGCAAGATCCTCATGGGTGGCATCCACCTCGCTGTCAATCACCGCCACAGTGACATCTCTGCCGGTGATCCCCGCACGCCAGGCCGGGATGACATTGATGTCGCTGCCGGCGGTGATGTCGGTCCTAAGTCCGTCCATAAGATCGGTCTGACCAACATTGCGCAGATGCCACTGGTATTTGAACAGGGGATCCTTGTCGGTGAGTTCAATTGCGTATTTGTACTCAGTGCCGTTGTAACTGAACCACATGGTGTCCAGATACTCGTTGTCCTGGCTGTCAATGAGTTCAAAGGGCGGGAAGTAGCGGTAATTGCCAGTCCCCAGGGCGCAGATCGTGCCGTATCTTACCTCCAGGATCTCAATCCCTGAGTCATCAGTACCGACAGGCGTAAAGTCCACAAAGGAGTCAGTGCCGGCGGGCAGATCGTAGTACAGATCCCTGATGATGGTATGCTCAGCGGAGCCGGTCTGACGCACGTTGCCGTTGCCGCCGATGACATCGCCCTGGCACACGGAGTAGTCACGCTCCACGTTAGCCACGAGTGCAGGAAGTCCGGGATCGCCCGGATCCTCGGGATTAACCGGATCGACAGGATCCACAGGATCGACGGGGTCCACGGGATCCACCGGATCAACTGGATCGACAGGATCCACTGGATTGACCGGATCAGGGGAACTGCTGCTGCTGTGTCCGCCGCCTCCGCAGCCATACAGGGCAAGGATTGCGGTCATAAGGGCAATGGCCAGGGGGCTGGGCTTGAATTTCATGGTCGTCTCCTTACTTCGTGCTCACACGGACACCAAAATCCTTTTTGACAGTAATCCGGGCCACATGGGGTGCGGACTGCAGCTGATCGTAGATCTGCTTCCATTCGTCAAGGCTGGCGGCACTAACAGAGTAGATCCCCGGGGCCATCTCGGTGGCGTCCAGATCCTCCGGAGCGCAGTCCGGATGCTTCTGCTTGCACTTGAAGGTGATGGTCCGGTGGAGGAAGAAACTGCGGGCGGAACTGTCCCTGACAAAGGCGAGGATCCGGCTGTCCTCCTGATCGGCGGAGTCAGCGGAGGCGAAGATCGCATTCTTCCCCACACTTCCCAGATAAGCGGGGCTGCGGCTCTTCAGGGTGGCGTTCCGGTAGCCAGCTTCGTCAGCGATGGTGAAGTTCTCATAGACGGTCCAGTCGCTGCCGTCCACGGTCATTTCCCGGATCCCGCTGTCATTGCCGGCGGCACAGGCACAGCCCGTGGTGGTGAGCAGTGCTGCGACTGCCAGGAATAGCCTCTTGATCTTCATGGGGTTGAAACCTCCGTTGCACAGTGAAAAGTGTCTGACATCCCCGCGTTACAGCAGGTGTCAGTCTAAAGAGTTACTACCTGCATTGTAGCCGCAGCAGGGTGCTGGTCCCCCGGGATTTCCGTCCCGGATGTTACAGACTGTGATCTGTCCGGTAATGATGACTGGATCCGGGGCAGTGCAGAGGCAGATCTGATGAAATGAGTGGGCTGGGTGACACATCCGATCCGGATCGGATAGACCAGAGGGCGCATTCTGCCGGCGTGCCGGAATGGGTCCATTAGTGCCTCCATGCCCGGGAGTTGCGGGATATGCTCCATCTCACCTGAGCGCCGTCAGATCACCTTCTGTCTGACTGGGCTGTCAGTTCATACCCTGTCCGACCGGAGCGCCGTCAACTCGCCTTCCGTCTGACCGGAAGTCCATCAGATCGGTTCCCCGGCAGATCATTCGGCTGGCAACGTGTTGTCACCTTGTCTTTCCGGATCCCCCGGAGGCTGTCAGCTACTGGATCCGGCGGTGTCCTGCTCCGGGGAGGATTCCGGGTTCTCTTTGTTCCGACGGTAGCCGAAGGCCCGGTCCCAGATCCCCTTTTCCAGTTCCCGGACCTTCGCAATTTTCTGATCATAGTCCGGACAGATCCTGTGGCACACCTGGTAAAACCGCGGGGAATGGTTCAGTTCTATCAAATGGCTCACCTCATGGGCCACCACAGCATCCCGCAGTTCCCGGGGCAGCAGCATGATCAGCACTGACAGGTTGATGTTTTTCATGGCGGAGCAGCTGCCCCAGCGGGATCTGAGCAGTTTGATGGCGATCCGGTTGCAGACTACCCCGGCCCTGCCGGCATAGAGTTTCACCAGTGGCGGCAGCTCCTTGGCGGCCTGGTTCGCCAGTTCCCTTAAAGTGTCTTCATCCCGCTCAAATCCCGGCACAAACTCCGTGGTGTCCTGAGCCTGCTTTCTGCTGCTGAGCAGGCGTTTGATATCCTCACTGCAGTTCCTGGCCGACTTCAGGATATCGGCGGTGCTGGCTGCGGCGGGGGCGGAGACACAGAGGATGAGACCGTTATCACTGTCCTTCACCCGGAAGCCGATCCTGTAGCCGCTGGTATATCTTATGGTGGCCGGGATCCCGAACATATCCCAGAGCTTCCTTATGGGACAGTCCTCTGACAGATCCTGGGAGTCTCCTGAGGAGGTGGTGGATGGGGCGGCGGAGCCGGTTTCACCGGCGTTGTCATGATCACTGCTGTGCATGTAGCCGGAAGAGCGGATCATGGCCTCAATCTCGGCTTTTTTATTCTCCGCACTTTCGAGAACGGTCTTGAGAGAAATGCAGGAGGGGGCGGTTATGTGCAGAGTGGGTCCTGGAGCCATCCTGAACCGGACGTTTCTGCCACTGGTGCGCCGGATGGTGACAGGGAGACCGAAGAGCCGGCTGATCTGATCCAATGGGGATCCGTCTGAAGATCCCGCCGGATCATAGTTGCTGGCGCCGGGAGCTGAGGCGCTGCCAGAGGGTTGCATGTTGCCGCCGTGAGGAGCCCTTTCCTTGCTTCCTTCCGGATGATCCGGCGAGCCTTGATCCCCGCTGTGACCTTTGCCGTTACCAGCACCGGTACTGGCTTGGGCAGTGAGCTGGGCGAGGGTTTTGGCAGAGAGCCGGGTGATTGTTTCCCGGAGTTTAGTCTCGTCTTCCTTCAGATAGCTCCTGATCATGTCAGGCGTCAGGTATGCGGGGGCTGAGATCTCCAGGATCATGATGTCGCCCATGGATATGTTGAAGGCGAGCCGGTCGCCCCGGTGCCTTCTCAGGATAGCAGGGAGCCCAAAATTTTCCCGGATCCAGGCCAGCAGATCCCTTTCCGGCACCTCCTTCCGGGATTTTTCCTGCCTCTCCTGGGGTGAGGCCCCTTTTTTCTCCCGTCCCCACCGGGGAATGGAGCCGATATTGGGGGCCACAATCTTCTTGGCATTGCGGATCCGGCTCAGAACCGAGCTAATCTTCGGCTCCTGATCCTTAGCCTCCTGCAGGATCTCCTGGGCTGAGGCAGACATGGGGGCGCTGATAAGCAGGGACACGTCATCATTGCTGATCCGGAAGTTGATCGCCCCGGATCGGGTGTCGGCGATGGTCACGGGGACACCCCCGAACATCCGGCTGATCTGGTCTAAAAGTTCCTGAAATCCGGCCATGTTGTTCTTCCTTCTGTTCACACTCTTGTTCTGCAGGCATTCCGGCTTCATCAGCCCAGGTTGATCTTGCTGCCGTCAATGTGCACTGTGCCTTTGGCATTCAGGGTAAATTTCCCCGCATCCAGGGAGGCGGTGCCCTGGACGGTGACGTGCTCTGAGCCCACATGCCTGGTTGCCGTCTGGCTCACCTCCTCCCGGAGGTTCTCCGTCCGGGTAACCCGGGTGCGGGACTTCTCAGTGATCCGGGCACAGTCAGTGGTCATGGTTTCAGCCTTCATGGTGATCTCCCGGGCATCCTCAGTCACTGTGTCCGCCCGGGCTGTGATCTCCCGGGCGCTGAGGGTGATGCTGTCAGCCCTGAGCACCAGTTCCTCCCGGGCATCCAGCAGGGTCTGGGGTGGCAGATGGAGGGTTCTCTGCTCCTGGCGGGGGGAGGAGAGGATCTCCAGCACCATGATCTGATCCTGATCAGCCAGGCACAGCACCATGTCCCCGGGCAGGGGATCCAGCAGCAGGGAAAAGGCCCTGGAGGCATGGAGGATCCTGCCTTCCAGCTCCACTGAGAGGAGATCGTCATCACCGGAGGAAATGATCCTGCCAGTAAAAAGACCGTCCTCAGGAATGGTCTCTTCACCCCGGGCTGACAGCGGTTCAGCGGGCAGGGCGGTGACCGGGGACGGAGATGGGGGCAGTGTGATCCGGCTGAGGGGGCCGGGAAGCGGGAACGGCAGATCAGCGGGACCCTCTGGATCCGCAAAGTGGCCGGCGGGGGCAGTCCTGGGATCCGGCTGAAGTTCCGGGACGGGGACGGGATCGGAAAGGAGATCAGGACGTGGTTCCGGGACGGGATCGGATTGGAGATCCGGGTGCAGATCCAGGCAGGGATCGACAGCGGGCTCAGGGCAGAGATCCGGGCTTAAGTTAGGCACCGGCTCTTTCCCGGCGTCCGGCAGCGGAGGTGCTGTCATGAGGGATTGGGATCCGGCGCCAGATCCCTGAGGGGACAGGTCCGGCTTTGCAGATGAGGGTCTTAATGAGGGGGGTAAGACGGGATTTTCTTCCATCAGTGTGCTCACAGGTTGCCGGAGACGGGATCATCCCGGACTGATGAGATGATCATCCCAGATTGATCTTGCTGCCGTCAATGTCCACCTCCCCCCGGCAGGTGAGAACTTCCCGGCCCACATGGCGGAAACAGGCGTTGTCTGTGGCGGACTGGAGACTGCCGGCGCTGCGGCTGGAGATCCGGCTGATCTCCTCCCGGGAGATCTGGGAGGAGCACGCCAGATCGGTGCTTTTCACCAGGAGGTTGCGGCTCTCCCGGAACAGGGATCCGGGGATCTGGTGGATCTCCCGGGCATTGGTGGCAAGATGATGGCTCCGGCTCCGGATCTCCCGTCCCTCCAGGAGGAGGTTGCCGGAGGTGAGGTGGCAGGCCGGACCTCCCCCAAGGCTCTTAACATGCTCAAGGCGCACCCTGCGGGGGGCGATCCGTTTGCTTTCCGGATCCGGGCTCAGGATGGCGGTGATCACCGCTCCGGAGGCGGATCTGAGGCACAGCACCCGGTCGCCGGGAACGGGCTCCAGGAGCAGGGAAGGTGCCAGGGCGGCCTCCAGGATCCCGGAGGATGTCAGCACCTGGCAGCGCACCTCCTGCATATTTCTGCCGGGAGCATGGGTGCCGGGCTCCGACCAGGATCTGGTGATCCTGCCCAGGGCATAGTCGGTCCTGATCTTCAATCTGGATCTCCTGGCGCACCCGTATGTCCCCCGGAAGGGCGGGGGGTGCTCCTGATACTCTGAAAACCGCTCATGGTTGCGCAAGTCTCACATCGTGGAAGGGCCGGGATCCACGGAGGGAGTCCAGTGGATCGGAGGGGAGCACGGTCTCGGGGACTCCGGACATGCCACTAAAGCCGGCAGGAACTCTGCCGGCCGGCTCCTGGCATGTTCAGGTCTGACTCCAGGCATGTTCAAGTCCGCTCCAGGCAGGTTCACATACCTTTTCCTGGCACGCCTCCGATCATGCTCCTGCCGGCTCTCACTGGCCCTTTCACCGGGCTCCTGCCTTATGCTGTCTCCTTGCTGCCGGAATAGTACTTGGAGAGCACCAGGAACATCTGCTTGTTATTCTTGATGATACCCTAACTTATTAAAATTATCACCTCACATAGCATAACACCTCCCTTCCAAAAATTTTGGCTCTGTTCAAGAAAAGTGTTTATCCAACCAGAGACGCCATAGAACTCTGTCAGAAATGTCCCCTCAAATTTCTGCAACTCCGTAAGCTTGTTATGTTTCAGAAATTTAGATGATCTTAAATTTTAGCTTTAATATATATTTATTTGGAATTGATGTCAGAGTACGGACTTAACTGAGGATCCATTTGACCTAAATAATCGCCCTCGAAAACATAATCATCCGGAAATTCTCCATATTCGCATATCGGGTCAAAGCCATATTTAGTATGAAAATCATCACAAATTTTTTTATATTCGTTAGAATAGTTAATATAATTAGATATATTAACTCCCCTTACTTTTGAACAATCAAAACCCAAAGATTCAAGCAATTGGTTCAATTTGTCAAAAAAATAGTGCTGCGTTTTTTGCGCCATGTTTGCTTCTTCGTCGGAAGAATGCATCCAATCAAGGACGTTTTTCATGTGAGCAAATCCTTGATGCACTATTTCAATTTTCTCATTAAGAGTCAATTCTTCAAAGTTTTTTTCAGCCATATCGACCATCTTTGCGGTTAAGTCTTTGTTAATGTTAATTATAACTGATTATAGATACAACAGATTAAAAAGTAACCATTGTTTGATAATAATGTGATGAATCCTTAATTCTATTGTTTTAAACCCAAACAAATCCATTTCATGCAGGTAAAGGAATGCGAAATGAGAGAACTACTAGAGCATAAGTTCTACTTTTCCTGAAGAGTTTTCTGTGTGACAGAGAAGTTTTCACATACAAACTTGATCTTCTCCTCCGGAGACAGGGGGTCAAGTCCGTATAGTGCCTCATCTATCACTTCAAAAGCTGAGTGCTTTTGATTGTTGTTAGATACTTCGGCAATCTCATAAACGTCAAGATTATCACCTAATGGCTTGTTTTCTTTGATCCATTTGAAGTCATTAGTTCCATCATAACACTCACCAGTCATCACTCGTTTAAGGCGTTTTGATGTGACGTCATAAGCAATCCCATTAGGAGTGGTTTCTGTGACTTCATTGTTTGTCACCAGAATGAATTGCCTGTTACCTTGATCTTCTTTATTCAGTTCTAATACTGCTTGACCAGTGGTTCCCACCATTTCCACAAATCCAAATAAACCGCAAAATAAGGTACGTAAAAAGCGAAGAACTAGAAAAAAACAAATGGAATAGAATAATCAAGAATCTAGAATTTGTTCTAAACATCTTACGGGATGATCAGCTCCTTTAGGAGAGAGTTCGTCGATTTTTCTTGATAGATTGATTAAAAACTGATTTAAAACGTATTTATGATATTTATAGTTCTTCATATTTACGTTTTTGATTGGAGAAATATCAAAGCCACAATCCTTGATAAGTCTTATTGCCATATTATACCACTGATCCGTCATACGCCACTTACACTGACCACTACTCCAGTCCTCAAGAATAGTCATTGAAAGCTGAGTAATTAGGTACAACTTATCATTTATGGTTAAATCTGAGTACTTAAATCTTTCCCCCTGACATATAGTTTTTTCTATACGAGTCTTTGCGTATTCATATAGTTCCATTTTAGCACCTCTTCATTAGCCTTTACATAAACGTATTGTACATATATTTCATTCATTTACTCCTGATTTGCAAACTTATCTGAAAACCGATCTGAAAAATTTCGCCGTTCCGTTTAGCCGTGACGGTTTACGGCTTTTTTAGGTACTGAAAACATCTCTGTCCTGTACGCAAAACCCTCTCTCCGGCAAAGGTTTCTGTCCCGGGCGGGCGGGGAAGGCTCCCCAGGGTGCACCCCGGGATCCCCTGATCAAAAGATGCATCAGACTGCTGAAGGGAAAAACCTTACCCGAGGGAGCATTCTGCATCCTTTAGGGGCCGACGATCATTTTTCCATTTTCCCATTTGGTGTTGTTCACTTTGACTCCCTTAGACGTGAACTCTGCACTGGATATTCCCACAGTAACATTCACGGCGCTGTTGCTTACCGACAGTTTGGCACCAGTGTCACCGATTTTCATGTTGATGCCGCTGCTGTTGATAACCACGGATGAGCATGCGCCCTGGCCGACCTTGAGTTCAATGGCTGAGCCGGTCATTTTCAGGCTGACGGGTTGATCATCGAACTTCATGGCGATCTCTCTGGGTGCTTTCATGCTGACAGCACCGGTCGGGCTGACTTCGATGGAGGATTTGCTGGATCCGGTGCCACCTGATGCCTCAACTCCCATGGTGCTGCTGTATTCAGCGTTGTTCAATGCGGCCACCAGCAGATCCGCCGTCTCTCCGTTGATCCCGTTGTTCTGGCGCTTGGCCCGGCTTACGCCGGCCTTGATGTTCATGGCCAGCCCCGTGAGGCACAGGCCAATGACAGGCGCCGCCGACACCACAGCGGAGGAAATGGCTGCACCGGTGCCGTTCTCGCCAGCGCAGGCAGCTGGAATGCCGATGGCTGCCGTGACTGTGACAAGCATGGCTCCGACAACTGCCAACTGGCCGGCCACGGCTCCTTTTCCGGTGCCGGCCCCAGGGGTGGTGGAGAAGACCTTGGTCACCGGAGCCATGATGCTCAGTCCGCCCCCGGCGCTGACCGTGGCGGTGTTGCAGCAGATGTAATTGTTGCCGAAGGTTTTATCCCAGCACAGCAGGGCCGTTTTTTCCTCAATCCAGTCAAATGGCTTACTTGCCGTCTTAAACGCTTTCTGCAGTTTCTTGCCGGGAACGTTGGCTTTGGTGGTCATGCTCACCTGGGCTCCGATGACGTTCATGGTGGCTGCGCTGATATCGACTCCGGTGGCCACCCCGCCACCGAACTGGTTGTCAAAGACTTTGAATGAAAGGGCGTTTTTGATATTCACATCGTAGGTGTTTTCGATTGACAGCCCTTCCCATTCGTACTTCAGAACATTTGCATTGTTCCAGTATTCAAGAACAGTTTTTTCTGCCATTGTTGTTTCCCCTTCATTTTATGCAGAAATTTCGTGTCTCTCTGTCATCCGGCATTGACCTTTCCTTGGACCTGGTCCAGGACTGGAGTGAAGTTGGAGCCCAGAAGATTGATGCTTGCGGGCGTTGCCTGAAAGACTCCGTTTTTGACCAGTGTGGCGGAGGCATTTTCCAGGGAGGACTCGCCGGTGCCTGCCGCAAGGGTGATCTTGTCCTGCTTCACTGTGATCTTGCCGGCATTTCCTCCGCCTCCCTGCATGATTATGCTGCTGCCATCCATGATAAGGGCTGCATTGGTGGTGGTGATGTTGCTGCCGCCGGTGTATGCGGCACCCGCTGCCAGGGTGACTTTGCCGTTCTTCAGTTTGATGGCAATTTTCCCTCCGGCAAGCCGGGCTTCGCTTTTGGCCTGCTGATCGGGGGCCTGGGAGCTGAGGATCAGTTTGTCCGAGGCCGTAAGCTCAGTTTTGCTTACCGTGGCCGAGGCTTTGAAGTCACCCTTGGTCATGCCGCTGAGGTTGGGTGCGCCAAGGCCTGTGCTTTCAGGACCATAACCTGCCAGCAGTGCCAGACGGCCGCTCTGAACCGTGTAGTTGCTCAGGGAAGTCATGGTAATAAAGCCGTCATCGCAGGAGGAATCGTAATACTCCTGGTAGTTGGCGGTCTTGGCCTTCAGTGTCAGGGTGGCTCCCAGACTGAGGCTGATGCCGCCGATGGTGTTCTGGATATAGTTGCATACGCTTTTGAAGCCCAGAACATACTGGTTGCTCATGCCGAAGGTCCCGTCAGCCACCAGCACCCCCACCTTGGTCTTGTTGCTGATGCCCAGGGAGAAGGAAATGCTGTTGCCGACGGTAAGTTCCTTGCTGTCCTCATCCATGATGGATCTCCTCAGTCTTAAGGATTATTTTTCCCGCTGCGGGAAACGGTTCCGGTGGTGCCTTCCGGAGATGGGCCTGTTCCCTTAGCCTGGTGTGCCTGCCGGACTTTTCTGGCTCTGGATGTCACTTCTCCAGCAGAGCCGTGGCTCCGTGTTTCAGGGCGTTGTCATCCAGGGTGAAGGTTGATCCGCCGATAGACACGGTAAGTTTGCCCGACTCCAGGGTCACTTTCGGACCTCCTGCTTTCTTGAGGATGATCTCGTTTGCTGTCAGTTGGATCTGACAAGTGCTGACGATCATGGACAGGCTGTTGGGTTTGATTTCCAGTTTGGAGCTCTGTCCGGCTGCCATGGTCACGCCGCCTGTGCCGCCGGCGCTGAAATAACTGTGGTTCAGATCCACGGCTCCGGAGCCGGTCTTCAGAATATTGCTGCCGCCCACACAGGAGAAGAGGACGCCCCGTTTGTTGCGGTCTGCCTCAAAGAGCATTTTGGGCTTTTTGAGGGTTTTGGGACCCAATGCCGCCAGGGCACCGATCCCCAGGGCGCAGAGCGCAGCCCCGCCAACTGCAGGCAGGCCTCCGGTGAGGTATTTAACGATGTTGCTGTAGGTGCTGTCGTCCTTAATGATCTCGCAGATCTGATCGGTGTCAATGGCCGGCAGCTGGCAGAGTTCAATGGCGCCGGCCGTGTCATTCCAGCGCAGCCGGACAAAATCGAAGAACATCTTGTAAGCACCGGCTCCCACCTTGCCAAAGGAGGTGCTGGTGGCATAAAGGCCCAGGTTGGTGGTGAAGAGGGTGGCCAGATCGGCGCTTACCAGAATGTTGTTCTGCACCTTCACCCCGGAGAGTTTGTTGGCAAACCTGAGGCTGGTAAAGTCACCGCCGGCACTGGATCCAGAGCGGTCCACCGCCAGGCTGTAGCAGATGGTGGATCCGTTGCTGAAAAACACCAGTTCAATTTTCAGGGTGTAGTCCTCCGGTTTGATGGTGATGTTGGATCCCTCCACACTGACGCTGCGGCGGCAGGTGACCTGGGTGTCACTGCATTTGCCGTCACTGCCCTTGAGCTTGATTTTGAACGCCTTCATGGCTGAGGAGGAAACGGTGCTGGTGGTCAGCCCCAGGGCTTTGAGCACGGCTTTGTTCTCCTCAGTGTCCTTGGACGACAGTGCTGTCTTCCAGTCTGAGGTGGCGTCAGTGACATTGGATGATGACTGGAGAAAGGTGAAGAGTTCCGTGGCGCCGCTGCAGGTGTAGGCACTGCTACCGGCACTGGCGCTGAGGAGCAGATAGTCCGAGCCGTAGAGCACCGGGGCACAGGCGGAGGGTTCGCACAGGCCTTCCTCGCTGTAGCCGCTGCCATCTGCCTGCTTGGCGGTGATGCTGTTCTCTGTGAATTGGACTGGGGAGGTGGAACTGCCGGATCCCGGATCACTGTGGGTCATGGAGAGCGTGGCATCGCCGCCGGTCCTCTTAAGGGTGACGGTGCCGTCTGCATAGCAGCAGGGGACCAGATCCAATTTGGTGTCGGCAATATCCTTTATCCGGAAGATCAGATCTTTCGCACTGACGGTGTCCCCGGTGTTTTTCAGGGTGCATGCCATACTCAGGAAGGAGTTCTTCATCTCACTGAGCTCCTGGCCGTTCAGCAGGGTGAGAGTGAAGAGATCCGTATATTGGTCACTGTTCTTCTTCTTCTCATTGGCCAGGCTGTCACTGCCGGCGGTCAGGGTGGCGCTGCCGTACCAGGTGTACTTTTTCCCCACCTCTGTGCTGTGGGTTTCGTCAGAATACATGGTGCAGATCTTGACTTTCACTCCGGAGAATGTGAGGGCGCATGCCTGCTGCGAGCTGCTTATAAGCAGCTCCACCGGGGATGAGGTGACGGTGGTGTCCTTTTCCTCATAGACGGTTTTGTCTTTGGTGTTGTCTTTGTCTGTGGCCTCGTTGGTGGTCTCTTCCTGGCTGTCAGCGTTGTTCAGAAAGCCCAGAAGGGACGGCAGTGCGGTCAGGATCGGAGTCACTGCGGTGATGGCCAGGGGCACATGGGGGGTCTTGGCTCCCAGATCCTTGATCTCCATGCCGTAATGACCGCACATGATCATGCAGTCCTTGGCCTCATAGGCCTGGCTGAAACTCAGGCTGTTGTCGTCCTTCCTTTTAGAGGTTTCCGTAACGGTCACCTGCTTATCATCATCGGCATCCGGCGCATCGGCCCCGAAATTGGCGAAGGTGTTGGCGGTGTCCGTCAGCATCTGTACTCCCTGCATGCTGCTGGAGCCCTGCACGGGAGGCTGGGCAGCGGCCGCAGCCGCCGCAGCGGCTCCGGGATTCAGGGGAAAGGCAACCGAGGAGAGCTTGGTGGTGAAAGTGGAGCTCACGTGGGGCAGCATGTTCACCACGTTGTATATTCCGGCCCAGACAGCAAGGTTGAGATCCAGTTTGAAGTTGGTTGATGTGTCTGAGCCCGCCGCTGTGGAATAACTTAGGGATCCAGAGTTGGTGAACTGCAGGCAGTTGAATTCAAAGGAGTCCTTTATGTCCTTGGAGAAAGTAACTGTTGGTGCCATGTCTGCCATTTTTCACAACTCCTGTGCTGTTCATGATGTTTTCCGGATCCCGGATCGGTGCCGGGGTCTTTCTGGGGGCGGCCCGGGGAAGGGTCGGACCGGGGCGGCTGTTGGCGGTTCAGCTGACGTCCAGCATGGTCTGGGATGGCACCGTGACGGCCCCCATGGCATTGGGATTGCCGCTGCCGTTGTGGCCGGTCTGACAGGTCAGGTGCACTGCCGCCTTGCCGTTGTAGGACACCTTCATACTGGAACTCTTGAACTTGCAGGCCCCCATGACCATGTTGGACACCACGCCTCCGACCACTCCGGGATTGTCGCCGTTGGTCAGGGGGATCTCGCTTTTGGCGTTGAGCACCGGCATGCCCAGCACCAGTACCTTGGAATCCGCAGTGGAGGGATTGGCGGTCATGAGCATGGCAATGTTGGGGTAGGGCATGGGCACGGGTCCTCCTGGGGTGGGGGTCTTGCAGGTGTCCGTGGGCCCGGTGGTCATGGCCATGCCGTTCATGGTTGTGCAGGCAAACATGGTGTGTCTCCTCAAATGCTGTGCAGTTCAGTTCAGGAAAACTGCGGCGCTCTCCTGCCGGGACTGATCTAGTTCAGGCTCCGCTGCTCCGGCTCCGTTGCTCCGGGATGGGGATCAGTAAAAATGCTCCGCATCCCACAGGGGAATGTCCGTGTCCATGATCCCGGTCTCATCCAGATCCTTCATCTGGCAGTCGGCGGTCACGGTTCCGTGGCGCCGGGCCTGCCTGAGGGAGCAACCGTCCAGGATGCATTCCGTCATGGTGGCCCGGCTGAAGATGGACCGGTCCAGAACCGATCCCCGGAAGACGCAGCGGCTGAAGGTGGACTCCTCCGCAAAGATCTGCTCCCCCAGGCAGTTTTGCACCAGGGTGTCCTCCAGGGTGCTGCCGGCAAACTTGGCGTTCTCCAGGCGGCACTCCTCAAAAATGCAGGAGATGAGATGGCAGGTGTTCATCCAGACGCAGGAAAGATCCTGCCTCCTGAAGGTGAGTCCGCTGAAGGTTCCTCCGGTGAGCACGGTGCGGTTAAGAACTGCCCCCTCCAATGCAGCGGAGTCCGCAAACACCGGTGCGGTGAAGTTGGCACAGGTTAGATCGCATCCCTTCAGCAGGTTCCCTGAGCCCGGGCTCAGGGACAGACCTGAAATCACTGCGCCCTGCATGCTGGATCCGGCAAAGGACAGCCCGGAAGCAGAGACAATGTCCTCAAAATACATGTTGTTCAGGAAGCTTTCTTCCAGGCACACGTCCTCAAAGACGCAGCCGCTGAAGCCTGATTTCCGGATCCGGCGCATGCCCCGGAAGGACACCTTCCTGAGATCCGAGGCCGTGCAGGAGAAAACCTCGGTTGCAACGCCGGAGAAGTCCGCGTCCCTGAGAGTGCAGGTGTCGATCCGGACATTCTCCAGCCGGGGTGGCGCATCCCCGGCGTGATCCAGGGAACACTGCTCCAGGGAGCACTGCTGAAAGACCACATCCACCAGGTGCCCGGGGAGCACGGCGTTCCGGAATACACAGCTGTCAAACACCGCACCCCGCATATCCCAGGCTGCCAGACTGATATCCTGGAAAATGCATTTGCTGATGACTTTGCCTGAGATATCGGTTTTCTGCTCCCAGAACCCCCGGGTCCAGTCCCGGGCAGCCTCCAGGGCCTGGAGGATCCGATCCCTCTGTTCAGGAGGCAGATCCTCACTGTTCATTCCGGTGATCAGGGCGGTGAACTGGGGCAGCAAGGTTTCTTCTGCCTCCGGGGGGATCAGGGGACCGCCGTTAAACAAAGCGCCCTCAATGCAGAACTGATCCTGGATCTGCTGCCGGAGAAGCTCTGCCGTCTCGGGTCCGAATTCCGCTGTCATGTGTGTGGCTCCTGTCTATGTCCTGGGGCGGTGCCCGGTGGTTTTCTGCCGGGCATGGTGCCGTCTGATCCTGTGCAGCCGGGAGAGGATCCTGGCTCTGATCTGTCTGGTTTCAGGGCTGTCCCGGCAAGTTTCCTGTCTGCTGGCAGGCAGCCTTCTTGGCATGGGACCAGATCCTGGGGTCCTGACCGGGCTGCCACCTGTCCCTCAGAGATTGTTCATGAGATCGTCACTCACCGGACCCCGGCAGCGGTAGCCGTAGGAGTTCTTGAAGAAGAAGCTCTCATCTCCCTCGGCGGTGCCGTCGTTCATGGCAAAGAGATTGCCACCCGGGGTGCGGATGATGTTGTTCATGATCCGCTTGCTGTTCACAATGCTTCCCGTGCCGTCCTGGATGGTGCCCAGGATGAAGGGATGATCCAGATCCCCGTCCAGGAAGGCCACCAGCACCTGGGTGTCCTTCAGCAGGGGAAAGTGCATGCCGATGGTGTTCACATTGCCGCCGTAGGGGGTCATGAGTTTGATCCAGCAGGAGGAGTTGCCGGCGATGCGGTCGCTGAGATCAAAGGGCAGTTTGATCCGGTACCGGCCCAGATCGTCCATATAAGGGCTGAAGGGGCTGCTGTCCGGTCCCTCCACCATGGCGGGAATGCAGCCCGGGATCCGGGGCACCGGGGTGACGGGTTCCGGCCGGAACTGCACCCGGGAGGGCACGGCGGTGAGAGTGTTATGGTAGCCGTTGTCCGGATCCAAATCCGCCTTCTCCCCGGAAACAAGTCCGGCGGCGCAGTAGGCGGCCTGGCGTCCCCGGTGGGTGATTGTGGTTACCAGGAAGGTGCTGTCCTTCACTCCCCGGAGATCGGACACGGTGATGATCTCCCCGGGAAGGCAGGAGACGCAGGCGCCGTCAGCATGGAGGTTCACCGCTTTCAGGATCTCCCGCTCCCTGGCCAGGCCGTTCTGGAAGGCCACCTCCTCGGCGGTGGCCCCGGAGTGGTATTGTGCCTTCTCGCCGCTGCAGGTCTCCGCCAGGGCGGGATCCTCATCGGCGCTGAAGATCACGGTTCCCTTGTCCTGGGGGCGGGTCTTGCGGATCCGGGTGGTGTCCATGTCATAGCCGCTGCAGGACACTCCGCCGGCCACCGGGGCAAACCGGAGGCTCACTGAGGTGAGGGCGGCAGCGTCGGCCAGGTTCCGGGAACTCTCGTGGAGGGCGGGGGCCCGGGCGGCGGCCTCGTGGCTGCGGTTGTCGCTCATGATCATGGTCTCAGGGGCGGGCAGGATCACATCCCCGCCCTCGGGACCGGCGGCAAAGGTGAAGTAGTAGTAGATCCCCGCCTTCTCCATCAGGCGGCTGATGAAATCCCAGGAGGACTCGTTGTAGCGCAGGATCATTTCCCGCTTGGGATAGCTGTCGGCCTTGATCCGGGACATGTCCACCTTGATGTCCCCGGCGGTGCCGGTCTCCCGGGAGATGATCTCGCCGATGACCTCGGGGATGCTCTTGTTCAGAAAGACCTCGGATCCGGTGTTGCGCCTCAGGAGCATGATCTTGGGCTCCAGTTCCAGGCGGAAATGGGCCCGGCCCCCGGCGGTGCCCACATATTCCACGCTGGTGGCCACCCCGGTGAGGCAGCGCCGACATCCCCGGTAGATCATGTCCAGTTCCAGGCGCTGCCGGAGCAGGGAGTTCACCGTGTTCTCCACGCTGTCGCAGTTCTCCATGCCCACCAGGATGCTGAAGCGGTAGGGGCGGGAGATCCCTTCTTCCCCGGAGATCTTCAGCACCGCAAAGGTTGCCCCGGTGGGATCTGTGTCCGCCAGCCGGGGATAAAAGCCGAATTCAAAAATGTCATCCATGGTTCTGCTCCCTGTGTGCCTCCGGTGGGTTGCCGGAGTTGCAAGTACCTGTGCTGTGCCGCCGCTTCCTCAGTCATGTCAGGCCGCTCTTCCGGTAGCGTCTGTCATGCTGCCTGTCACGGTCACTCTGTCCTCTTGCCGGATCCGCCGGATCAGTGCTCTTCTGATCGGTGCCCTCCTGATCGGTGTTCTACTGATCGGTGCTCTCCTGCTCTGACTGTCATTTCCCAGAATGAAGCCTTAGATCCCCGGATCTGACAGATAGGATATGAGGGTGCGGTCCAGATTTGCCCGGTCAAAATTGTTGTCTCCCAGGGCGGCATCCCGGAAGTCCGCCTCAAAGAGGCTGGCCTCCACAAAGGAAGCCTCCCCCAGCTTGGTGCCGGAAAAGTCCGCCTGTAGCAGGTTGGCGTGGAAGAAATCACACCCTCTCATCACTGACAACGTATAAGTCCCCTTTTTGGATACGGTTTTCCGGAAACTTGCGCCTGAAAAATCCGAAGAGCGGACAAAGACATCATCCAGCACCGCGCCGTCCAGCACCGCCTTTTCCAGGGTGCTGTCCTCCACGGTGAGTCCGATGATCCGGACAGCGGGAGCCTGGAGCATGGAAGCCCGGACTTCCCGGATTTCCAGGCGCCGGAGCACCCCTCCGCTGAGATCGGCATCCTCCCAGAGGGATTTCTCCAGGATAAGACGCTCCCCGGCAATTTCCCTGAAAGGGGTTTTGCGGATCTGGCATTCCGAGAGGAACAAGCCGTCAATCCGGGCAGAGGTGAGATCTGATCCTGAGAACTCGCAGAAGGAGAAGGAGCAGCCGGTGAGTGCGGCTCCGGTGAGGACTGTTCCCTGATGGCGGCAGAGCTCTTCTGCACAGTTGTTGAAGGTGGCGTTGCGGCAGACGGTCCGGTCGAAGCCGCAACCCGAGAAGGTGGCGCCGGTGATCCGGGCGCCGGTCAGATCCCCGTTCTCAAAGGACGTGTTTATGAACTCACAGTCCGTGAGCTCTGCGCCGTTCAGGAGATCCTTCTCCAAGACACAGGACGAGAAGACGCAGGAGGTGAAACGGGCCTCCCGGAACACGCAGGAGGTGAAGGTCACCTCATCAAACTGGCAGTTGCTGAAGGTGATCCCGGCAAGATCCAGATCATTCCAGTGTCTGCCGGTGATCATGAGATCGGTGAAGGATCTGACTCCGGCCTGAAGTGCGTCAGCCAGTTCCGGAGCAGTGAGGTTGGTGGCGGCCAGTTTCTCCTCATCGGATTTTCCCATGGCCAGATCCAGTGCCTTGATGTGATCGGCCAGTTCCCGGGCATTTTTCTCACTGGTGTTGATCCGATCATAGAGGGCAGCGGCATGCTCATCCAGCACGGCCAGGGGATCGCCTTCGGGCTGCCATTCTGCGGGCAGTTTGGGGAGTTTGGCGCTGAGGTTCTCCTTCTGCTTCTGCACCGCCTTGGCCACCAGCGCAGCATCCGAGGAGACCGCGTCCGTGCGGATCTCCTGGGCAGTGGCGTCAAAACTGCTGTTCACCGCCTTCCTCTCGGCGCTGGTGCGGCACAGGGCCAGAACCTCCTGGCGCTTTTCCTCGTTGATCTCCAGGGCCCGGGCGGTGAAGTCCAGGGACATGGGCTTCATGCGGGTTGTCCTGGTGAGGACCTCATCATAGGCTACAGCATAGTCAGCGGCGGTGATGTGCTCGGGCTCCGGCAGGGGAAAAGGCAGGTGGGGGTTCATCCAGGCGGCTATGGTTTCTTCCTGGTACAGGAGACGGTCAAGCAGGGTCTCAAAGGGCTTCCCTTCCTGGTCGGTGCCCAGGGGAACCGTGATCACCGGAACCTTGGGGAAGGCCTCGTGCCAGGTGTCATACACCGCCTGCCGCTGCTCCTCCAGGCAGGGAATGATCATGAAGTCGGCGTCACCGAGTTCCTTCAGGACCCGGTCCTGCACCGGATAGGAGGGATCCGGCATCATCACTGTCTCCAGGAAGTGCCACAGCTCCTCGCTGAGGAGCAATGCCTCGGTGAGACCCGGAGCAATGATCTTGCAGCTGAAGGACTCAAGGGAGCCTGAGCTCCAGACCGGCCGGTCTCCCGGGGTGCTGCCGGGGATCACAAAGGCCCCTTCCGGGGAGGATATGCCCTTGGGATACACGGTCACCGAAAGAAGTTCTTTTTCGGTGAACTCAGGCACCGCAAGGCCGGCGGGGATGACAAACTCCCCCTTGCCCGGCAGGCCCCAGATCTCCCGGCTGCATACCTGGTTCTCAGGGATCCACCCCAGAAGGCTGCGGTCGGAGGTGGCACCCTGAAGCTGCCGATCATGGATCTTCAGCAGATCGCCACAGTCTCCCCGGGCCAGGTTTTCCACCGCCCGGTGCATCAGGGCGGAGATCTGGCAGCAGAAGTTCTTCTCGCTTTCCAGGATCTCGCCCCGGAGGATCCGGCTGATGATGTCATCATGCCGGTATCCGGGCATTTGCTTTTCCGGATCCACACCCAGAGCCCGGGCGGCGGCGGCGGTGTAGGTGGTGGCAGCCTTGAGTCCGCCGGCAGAGGACGGAGAGATGCGATCCCTGACCAGGGGGTTGAGATCCGGGAACTTGTGGAAGATCTTCCGGAACCGGATATGCTCTGAATATACCTCACTGTAACGGCGCAGAAGGTTATCCCGGGATTCCTTCCGGATCTCAGCAACCCTTTTGCTGATCCGGATCTCGGGTTTCGGAGATTCCCGCTTCCGTTTCATTTCCTCCAGGATCTCCGTGGCCAGGGCGGCATAGCGCCCCTCATCGGGATACTGTTGCCTGGCAATTTCCTCCTCTGTCATGAGATCCTCATCCAGGGCAGCCATCATCAGGGAAAAATCCTGCTCCGGATCAAAAGGGAAGAGGCAGTGCCAGATCATGATCCCGGTGTTCAGATCCGGCAGAAACACCACGGAGTCAAAATGCAACTCACCCCGGGACATCTCATGGCCGTCGGTAGCCACAGCAAAGCAGCGGGGGTGGATCTCCGGGAGGCTTCCGGTCAGGATCCCGCCTTTATCCGGCGGCACCAGCCCCGTGATCTCATAATGCTCGCCGCTGTGCCATTCTCCGGATGTGCGCTGATCGGCCGGAGCCGATGAGCAGTAGGCAAAGTCAAAACCGTCGGGCAGGGAGTAGAGGGAGCCGGGCGTTCCCCCGAAATGCTTCATGCGCTCCGGGTGATCCTGGGCCATGGGACCCAGATCCGGGTTCATGTCCCGGGCCGCGGGAGCTGCGTGATCCTCGTAAAGGTAGAGCCGTGCCCCGGATGGATTTTTCGCCGGACTCCGGTGAACGCCGTCATTCTGGGAGGCGGCAGGATCCCGCAGGGGGGCGGAGTTCAGATCGGTGCCGGAAAAGTCAGCCACGATCCGCTTCCTGGTGTCTCCCAGAAGCACCTCACCCAGACCTGAGGAAGCTCCCTCCTGGCGGTAAATGCTGCCAAAGGCCAGCCACTCACCCTGGAGTTTGGGAAGGTTTTCGTCCAGCACCACATCCGGGCAGCCTTCGGTGACGGTTTTCATGCCGTCGATGGCAGGGATGATCCTGCCGCTTTCCAGACTGAAATACACCCTCACGGATGCGGAGCGGTAACGGATCCCCCTGAGGGTGAAATAGGTGAACTGGAGATCAGCCCGGGCTGTCTTGTAGATGTCCATGCTCTGTGTCCGCTGCTGCGAAGGTGACGATGTGGGTTGCGGGCAGGAGTTTCCTTCCTGTCATTGGTGTTGTGAGGATTGAAGAGGGATCAGTGCCGGATCGGTGAGACCATTGGCTGCAGTCCGGCGTAACCGGAAAGGCGGCAATGAAAAATCCCGGATCCTCTGCGCCTGCTGCGCCGGGCATCCGGGATTCCTGTCATGTCCGCTCCGGGATCATGCCTGCCTCAGTCCTCAGGCCTTCCAGTCATCGGTGAACTCGATGTTGCCGTCAGTGTAGGACCAGGTGATCTTGGAGTAGGTGAAGCTTACCGACTCCATGTCATGGTAGGGCTTGTTCTCCTGCAGGAAGGTGGTGGGGGTGTTCTCCTTCATGGACACAATAATGGCGTCCTCCAAGGTGATCTTGTAGTAGAGCTCCTCCTCGCCGGTGTCCTTGATGCGGTAGTAATCCAGCTCCACGGTGACGCTCTCGCCCTTGCAGCAGGCAGCGAACAGTTTCGGGGATGCCACATCCTTGGCCTTCAGGGCAGTCAGTGGATGATGGATCCTCTGGCCGGTGGGCAGGCCGGTGTGGACGTCACGGGGGATCTCAACTTCATGATCCATGCCGTAAACCAGGATCTTGTCCTTCTTGTCGCCGCCCTGGTCGCAGGAGCCCTTGATTTCGCCCTGGTTCTTGCCGGTGACTTTCATGTACATTGTTAAGGCCATTTTGAATCCCTCCAATCTGGATTTGCTGTTACTTTATCATTCAGGATGCCTCTTGAACTGACCTTCCGGTTATCCTTCCGGTCACCTCCGGAGCACCGCTGTTAAAATCATCATCTTCTGTGGTGATAACTTCCGGGCGGGCCTCCGGTTACACCCGGACCTGAAAAAATTTTCAGCCGGAGAGGGCGTGCTTTCCTGAACTGCCTGACGGGAAATATGTTACCGGAACAGACTTAGGTAAAACTGTGATCTTTTTTTGATATCAGGAGTGTCGGCATGAAATTTGCCCAGATGGGCTGGCGGGAGTGTTGTTCAAGTTGCTGTTGCCGGCGGTGGCAGCTGTGGCGGCGCCGGAGGCTGGAGGCAGGGTCCTGAAACTGGCATGAGCAGTCAGACAGCTCCTGGAAAGGAATGACTGACGACAGAAATGGGTAAATAGGGGAATGACAATTGCAGGAATGATTGCCGTTGGATGCGAGGCGCAGGGGCTTGGAGTCAGTGCCCTGGAGATGCCCGGAGCAGCCAGACAGTGCCTGGCTGAATGATTTGCCGGCAGCATGGATACGTGCTGGCACCGTTACCAGGATCAGAAAAATCCCGGAAGGATGACCGCCGTCAGCGGATCCTGCCGGGATTTGCCTCTTGGCATTTCTGCTCTTCTGAGTCTCAGTCCTCAGGGCATTTCTGCCCTTCAGAGCATCTATCCTCAGAACTATACTGCACTTAAGTCCTCAGGCCTTCCAGTCATCGGTGAACTCGATGTTGCCGTCAGTGTAGGACCAGGTGATCTTGGAGTAGGTGAAGCTTACCGACTCCATGTCATGGTAGGGCTTGTTCTCCTGCAGGAAGGTGGTGGGGGTGTTCTCCTTCATGGACACAATAATGGCGTCCTCCAAGGTGATCTTGTAGTAGAGCTCCTCCTCGCCGGTGTCCTTGATGCGGTAGTAATCCAGCTCCACGGTGACGCTCTCGCCCTTGCAGCAGGCAGCGAACAGTTTCGGGGATGCCACATCCTTGGCCTTCAGGGCAGTCAGTGGATGATGGATCCTCTGGCCGGTGGGCAGGCCGGTGTGGACGTCACGGGGGATCTCAACTTCATGATCCATGCCGTAAACCAGGATCTTGTCCTTCTTGTCGCCGCCCTGGTCGCAGGAGCCCTTGATTTCGCCCTGGTTCTTGCCGGTGACTTTCATGTACATTGTTAAGGCCATTTTGAATCCCTCCAATCTGGATTTGCTGTTACTTTATCATTCAGGATGCCTCTTGAACTGACCTTCCGGTTATCCTTCCGGTCACCTCCGGAGCACCGCTGTTAAAATCATCATCTTCTGTGGAGATAACTCCTGAACTCACGGGGTGGTTACAGGAAAGGGTGAAAAAATTTTTTTCCGGCCCCGAGTGAGGTGAATTCCGCATGCGACGGATCGTCCCGGACTGTTGAGTATCATTGATACTTTGCTCAGCAGAAATGGTGATATCAGTTCCCTGCGTACAGACGAACTGGACCTCAGTTTGCTCGCGAACATGCTCGAAGACAGGCTAGAATTCGGCTCTAATTCTGAGAACCGGGAGTGTGTTAGGGTTTTGTCCAAGTCTGCTTATCTGACTTTGCGCCACCTCTGGATTAATCGCCGCAAAAAATGCCGAGGATCATGTGCGAATCGCCGCAAAAAATGCGGAGGATCTTAGACTCAGTCTAAACAATGACGATAAAATCGTGCGTTTATCTTCGCAGAAAATGCGAAGATCCTTGAATTAATCACCGCTAAAAGTGCGTCGATTAATGTTACAATCTTGCATGAACATGTAAAAAAAGGCGGGTATTTATGTACATCTACGAACAGAAGGACTGGCCAAATTTTTACTGGAAAGAGTCGCGGATAGCAGTGCTCCTCCATGAGGTCACGCTACTTATGGGAACGGTTATTGGTAAGATGGATGCGGCAGGTTCCATTTTCCAGAAAGAGGTGCTTCTACAGGATCTTACTGATGAGATAGTCAAAACGAGCGCTATTGAGGGTGAACACCTTAACATTGATGAAGTTCGCTCTTCAGTAGCTCGCAAATTGGACATTCAACTATCAAAGGAAACCGCATCCAGCCACTACATTGATGGCATCGTGGAAATGATGACCGATGCCCGTTGCAATCACAAAGAGAGACTGACACTTGACAGGCTTTGCAACTGGCAAGCCTCTCTTTTTCCTTCAGGCAACAGTGGTATGCACAGGATCACCACCGGACAGATCCGTGATGATTCCCAAGGCCCCATGCAGGTCATCTCATCGGTGTTTGGTAGTAACTATGTTTATTTTAGGGCTCCACCTGCTGAGTTGCTTCCGAGTTATATTAGTGACTTTTTGCACTGGACTGAAACCACTAGTGACGTTAATCCATTGATAAAGGCAGCCATTGCCCATCTTTGGATTGTTACCCTGCACCCATTTGATGATGGCAATGGCAGAATTGCCAGGGCTGTAACCGAATTAATGCTCTCAAGAGCTGACAGATCTGTGTATCGGTGCTACAGCATGTCAGGTCAAATCCATAAAGACAAGAGCGGTTACTACAAGATCCTTGAGCAAACCCAAAAAGGAACAATGGATGTAACTCCGTGGCTTTATTGGTTTCTGGAGACGCTCCAAAAAGCTTTGCAAGGATCTTCAGATCTGGTGGACAAAACCGTTGCTAAGGCAATGACATGGCATAAACTTAACCAAATTGTTCTTGATGATGATCAGAAAAAAATTATCACCATGCTTCTGGACGGCTTCGAAGGAAATCTGACTTCTAGCAAATGGGCAAAGATCTGCAAATGTTCCCAGGACACAGCAATTAGGTCGATAAATCATCTCGTAAAAAACAAAATTTTAGTGCAACAAGGCGCCGGAAGAGGCACCCACTATGTCCTTTCTGTAAGTTGGTATGAAGGTCATGAAAAAATCCAGTAAACCACCTTTTTCATGACCAAAACTTCAATTCTTGTCTGGGCACTATGCTTGTGTGCTGTTCTGTTCGCCCGGTTCAATGTCGGCTTACAGTAGCCTATTTTCTTGAACCTGGGGTTTGCTGAAGAACCTCCGTTGCGCTGTTAGCCGCCGGATCCCTTACTTCACACCTGTCCGATCCCCGGTCTCTCACCACCTGATCCTGTTTCCCTGTTCACACAATTGCCCCCTCATCCCCCAGTTACCCCGGCAAAAAGGTTAGAATTCCTGCCAGGTCAGATCCGTTCCGGACAGGCAGTCAGACAGACTTTCCGGAGGCACGGCTGTCCGGATCGATGCCGTGAGATGTAAAGGGCAGTGGGCGCTTTCCCGGTTTGGCAGATCCTGAACCCATGATCCCCGGATAACGGATTGCTGATCTGAGTGCAGACAACGGAACAAGGTACCAGATGCTCCCCCCCTGCCACCAGCGGATGGGCCATCGGGCATATAACATCCGGCACTTGGACTGCCATATAACATTCGGCACTGGGGCAGGGCAGGGAGGGCGCAGCGAGCCTCCCGGGATCGTTTGGGATCGGCCCCGAAACTGCATGCTGCCGCACATCACCAAGGAGACACCATGATTGCAGACGCTGTTAAGTCTCTGGGCACCGAGCCCCCCAGGACCGGCCTTGGGGGCAAGGATCTGGATGACACCCCGGAAATGGTCAAGCTCACTGCGGAGACCGACAAGCTCAACAGCATCAATCCCGCCAGCCCCACAAACTGGTCCCTGGTGGAGCAGTGCTCCCGGATCATCCTCCAGGACTATGCCAAGCAGTTTCTGGTGGCTGCCTACTACGGAGTAAGCCAGATCAAGCTCCAGGGGAACCTGGATGCGGTGTCCGCCGGCGCTGCGGTGTTCCAGGGGATCATAGCCTCCCACTGGCAGGACGCATTGCCTCCGGCCAAGCGCAAGAAGGGCCGCTGGAACTCCCTGCAGTTCTGGATCGATCAGGCCTATGAGTTTGTGGACGGCTATTCCGGCGAGCCGGCCCCTGCCTCCTCCCTCAGCGAATGCCAGGAGATCTTAAAGGAGCTGGACAGCGCGGTGGCCGAGGTGGATGAGAATGACGGTCCCAACGTCCGTCCCCTCCTGAGCGCCCTGAGAAACTTCCCTGTGGTGGATGACACCCCGCCCCCGGAGCCCGCCTCTCCCTGGGCCGCCTCGGTGAAGCCCGCCGAGCGCCCCGCCGGGAATGATGCCCCGGCTGCGGCTCCTGCTCCCGCTGAGGCAACACCGGATCCCGCTCCGGCAAAGGCACCCGAGCCCGCCCCGGCGGCTCCCGCTGCATCTGCGGCCACTGCTCCGGCACCGGCACCGGCTCCCAAGGCCCCGCCGCCCCCGCTGGAGATCCCCCAGGCCGAGGGCGCCGATCAGAAAGCGAAGGTGGCCTTCCGCTTCCTCTCCGAGGCTGCGGAGGAGCTGACCAAGGCCGATCTGTTTTCACCGGAGGGGCTGATCTACCGCCGCATGGGAGCATGGCTTAAGATCCGCTCCCTTCCCGCCAACGATCGGGGGCTGACCCGCCTGCCGGCCCCGGCGGACGAGATCAGGACCGCCATTGAGAAGCTGTATATCAGCGGGGAGTATGAGAAGCTGGCCCGGCAGTGTGAGAACCGGATGCCCCAGCACCTGTTCTGGCTGGATCTCTCCTTTTACACCGCCCATGCCGCGGCGAAACTTGGCCATCCTGAGGCCGCCGATGCCGTAAGGAACGCCACCGCCTTCCTGGTGGCCCGGGTTCCAGGAATAGATACCCTCAAGTTCGACAACGGCTCCCCCATGTGCAGCCAGGACACCCGGGGCTGGATGGCAACCTTTGGATCAAATAATGAATCCGGATCAACAAATAAAGATCCGGCAAAGGCTAAAATTACTGAGGCCCTGCTGGCCTCCGGCACCGATCTGGGGGCCGCCGCACGGATCCTGGGCGAGGCGGTGCGTGGTTCGGCAGGCATTGACCGGCTCCGCTATGAGGCCGCTTTGGCATACTGCTTTGCCGGGGCCGGCCGGAAGGATCTGAGCACCGGTCTCATTGCCCGGGTGCTGGAGAGGATCCGGAATGACGCCCTGGCCTCCTGGTTCCCGGAGGCCACCGCTGAGATCCTGGGCTCCGCCTTTGACGTCTACCGCAAGGCGGGGATGCTTCCCGAGGCCACCGCCGTCCTGGTGGAACTCTCGGAGATCAGTCCCGAGACCGCCATGACCCGGAAATACACTGAGGACTGATCCCGTCTGCCTGAAGACGGGGCGGCGTTTCTGTTTTTTCTGAGCGCCGCAGTTCCTGTCACCGGAATACCGCCTTGTGGAGGGCGGATCCGCCACTTCGGGGGCACCGGTGAGAGCACAGATTTTTTTAATATTCACCGGACTGCAATGCAGTCCTGAAACCACAACCAACCATCCGCTTGATCAAAGGAGATATGCTGATATGGCACAGGAAGGTTCAATCGCCCCCAAGGAGAGGGTGAACATTGTCTATCGTCCCGCCACAGGAGATGCCAAGGAAGAGGTGGAACTCCCCCTGAAGTTGCTGGTGATGGGTGACTTCACCCATGCCACCGATGAGCGCGCCGTGGAAGATCGTGCCCCCATCAGCGTCAACAAGGACAACTTCAATGACGTCCTGGGCGCTCAGAACATCAAGATGAGCTTCAGCGTCCCCAACAAGATGGCCGGCGCCGAGGAAGGCTCCACCATGGGTGTCAACCTGGAGGTGAAGAGCATCAAGGACTTTGAGCCTGACGAGATCGTCAAGCAGGTGCCTGAGCTGAACAAGCTCCTGGAACTTAGGGAGGCCCTGAAGGCCCTGAAGAGCCCTCTGAGCAACATTTCCGACTTCCGGAAGAAGGTCCAGGCCCTGGTGGCCGATCCCGAGAAGAGGGAAGCCCTCTACCGGGAGCTGGGCGTGTCCGGCGACGAAGAGCAGAAGTAAGGCACGGTAACAGAATTCAAGGAGTATAAAATGGCAGAAGAACAGAGCGCAGCACAGGCAGGAGCCGCCGCCGAGGGCTCCGTGAGTTTCCTGGACGATATTGTCGAATCCACCCGGCTCAAGCCCGCCGACGAGGCCTATGCCGTCACCCGCACCGGTCTGCAGACCTTCCTGGCCGAGCTGGCCAAGCCCCAGTACCAGGGCGCCAAGATCAGCGGTGATCTGGTGGATGTGATGATTGCCGAGCTGGACGGCCAGCTGTCCCGGCAGGTCAACGAGATCATCCACCATCCCGACTTCAAGCAGGTGGAGAGCTCCTGGAGGGGACTGAAGTTCCTGGTGGACCGCACCGACTTCCGGGAGAACACCAAAATTGAGATTGTGAACCTGAGCAAGCAGGATCTCATGGATGACTTCGAGGACGCCCCGGAGATCACCAAGAGCGGTCTGTACCGCACGGTCTACACCGCTGAGTACGGCCAGTTCGGCGGCCAGCCCTACGGTGCCATGGTGGCCGACTATGACTTTGGCTGCGGGCCCCAGGACATGAAGCTCCTGAAGAATGTGGCCTCTGTGGCCGCCATGAGCCATGCCCCCTTCATCAGCGCCGCCGGCCCTTCCTTCTTCGGTCTGGAGAACTGGGACGAGCTGCCCAAGCTCAAGGATCTCCACAGCGTCTTTGAGGGCGCCCAGTATGCCAAGTGGCATTCCTTCCGGGAGTCTGAGGACGCCCGCTATGTGGGTCTGACATTGCCCCGGTTCCTGCTGCGGCTGCCCTACGGTCAGAACACTCAGCCCTGCAAGAGCTTCAACTTCGCCGAGTCCACCGATCGGGGCGATCAGGATTTCTGCTGGGGCAACACCGCCTTCGCCTTCGCCAGCCGCCTCACTGACAGTTTCGCCAAGTACCGCTGGTGTGCCAACATCATCGGCCCCCAGAGCGGCGGCGCCGTGGAGGATCTGCCGGTGTACAACTATGAGGAGAACGGCGAGATCAAGAGCAAGGTGCCTACCCAGGTGCTTATCTCCGAGCGCCGTGAGTATGAGCTGGCCGAGGAGGGCTTCATTGCCTTAACCATGCGCAAGGGTTCCGACAACGCCACCTTCTTCAGTGCCAACAGCTGCCAGGCTCCCAAGAACTTCGGCAACACCCCTGAGGGCAAGGAGGCAGAGCTGAACTACCGGCTGTCCACCCAGATGCCTTACATGATGGTGATTGACCGTCTGGCCCACTACATCAAGGTGATCCAGCGGGAGAACATCGGCTCCTGGAAGAACCGGGGTGAACTGGAGAGCGAACTGAACAAGTGGGCTAGCCAGTATGTCACGGAAATGGACAACCCTGAGCCCAGCGTCCGCAGCCGCCGTCCCCTGAGGGCCTGCTCCATTGAGGTCTCCGACGTTGCCGGCGATCCGGGCTGGTACCAGGTGTCCATGAAGGTCCGTCCCCACTTCAAGTACATGGGTGCATCCTTCACCCTGTCCCTGGTGGGCAAGCTGGACAAGAAGTGATCTTCAAGTCTTCATGACGTCACCTGATCATTAAGGGACGCTGATGCAGACCGAAACCCTGCTGGAGCGGCTGCGCTCCAGGTTCACTGGCCGCCAGGCACAGGGATCTGATGCCGAGCGGCTGGCGGACTCCATCATCCATAATCTGGAGAACATCCTGAACCACCAGCAGGGTGGGGCCATGGCCATGCCGGATCTGGGCCTGCCGGATCTGAACTACTCACGGTTCGGTGACGGCCTGGATAACTTCCGGGGCATGGAGAAGGTAATCGAAGGGTGCATCCGGCGCTATGAGCCCCGGTGCGCCTCGGTGCGGGCCTTCTTCGAAGAGCGGAAGGGCTCTGCCGCGTCCCTGGCCTTCAGGCTTGAGATTTCGGTTATGATTGAACACCGCATAGTGCCCCTGGTCTTTGAGACCGTGCTGGGCATGGACGGCCGCATCCTGGTGGAGCGGGCCTGATGATCAACACCTATTACCAGCAGCAGCTGGCCCTCCTCCGGGAACTGGGGGCAGAGTTCGGGCGGAAATATCCCGCCCTTGCTCCCATGCTGGCGGGGCAGAGCGCCGATCCCGATGTGGAGCGCCTGATTGAAGGGTCAGCCTTTCTTTCCGGGCTGGTGCATGAGCGTCTGGATGATGACTTTCCAGAGCTGGTGCACAACCTGACGGAACTGATGTTCCCCCACTATCTCCATCCTGTTCCCTCCTCCTCCGTGATCCGATTTACCCCGGCCCCTGAGCTTTCCAGCCCCGAGACGGTGACTGCGGGATCGGCTTTGGGAAGCGTGCCCGTTGACGGCGAGGTGTGCACTTTCACCACCGTGGGGGACGTGACCATCCTGCCCCTTAAGGTGGAAGGATCTGCCGATCGGGGCACGGCCATTGAGATCCGCTTCCGCTTCACCACTGGTAGTCTTCAGGGTTTTGGGGTGAAGGATCTGCAACTCTTTGCCTCCGGGGATTTCCGGGACACCAGCGATCTGATCTTCGATCTGGCTGAGTCCCTCCGGCGGGTGGAGTACCAGGATGAGGACGGCAGCATTGAACTCACCCCGGCTGAAGCTTTGGAGATCTTCTCCTCCCATGAGCTTTCGGTGATCCCCTATTCCAAAAAGATCTTCAGCGCCTTCCGATCGGTGCAGGAGTTTTTCCAGCTGCCGGAGATCTTCACCTTTTTCCGCCTGAAAAATCTGGATCGGCTGAAGGGCAGTGCAGACTCCTTCACCGTGCGCCTGATCTTCAGCGAGGATCGGCTGGACCGGATCCGGGAGCATTCCGATGTCTCCTTTGAGCTGTTCTGTGTGCCGGTGGTGAATGTGTTCCGCCATGAGGCGGACGCCATGCAGGCGGACTACCGCACCAGCGAATACATGGTCCGGCCCCGGGGCGGCGGATCCCTAAGGGTCTATTCCGTGGACTCGGTCACCGGCTATGTCCAGGGCAGCGTGAAGGAGAAGGTGTACCAGCCCTTTCAGCGCTTCAATCCCCAGACGGAGAAGGTGCCGGTGTATTCCGTCCGGCGGCGGAAGTCCCGGATTGACAAGAGCACCGATGTGTTCGTGAGCATTGCCGTGCCCACGGAGAAGGAGGAGTTTGTCCCTGAGACCCTGGTGCTGGGGATCACCTGCACCAACGGGCGCCTGGCCGATCGGCTGCGCCTGGGAGACATTTCCGGATCTTCGGAGAACATCCCCCTGTTTGTCACCTACAGCAATATCACCCAGCCCACCTGCGCTGCCGAATGCCCCCTGGGCCGGAACCTTTTGTGGCGCCTTCTGTCCCATGTCTATCTGAACCAGACCACCATTGCCACCACTGAGTCCCTTACCTCCCTCCTGAAGCTTTACATCTATGTGGACACGGACAACAAGGCCGCTGTCCAGGCCAACACCCGGAAGGTGGAAAGCATTGTCAAGGTGGAGCAGCAGGATGCGGTGCGGCTTATGGGCGGGATCCCGGTGCGGGGGAAGCGGATCACCATTCATTTCAGCCGGGAGGGCTTCTCCTCCCGGGGGGACATGTACATTTTCGCCTGGGTCATCCAGAAGATGATGGTGGCCTACACAGCGGTGAACAACTTCACGGAGGTCAGCTTTGTGGATCTCAGTGACGGAAGGATGTTTCTATGCCGGACACTCCAGACGGGAAGCCGCAGTATCCTCTGATTGAGGAACTGCTGCTCATGCCCCACCGCTTCGGCTACGCCGAGGCGGTTAAACTTCTGCGGGCCTTCTGGGGGCAGGAGCTGAAGATCCGCACCCGGCCGGCCCTGAACCTGAGCTTCAACGCCAGTGATATCCAGTCCATTACGATCCTGGATCTCACCCGGCCTGAGATCAGCGATGAAGGCAAGATCCGCAGTTTCCATGAGATCTCCCCCCAGGAGCTTCTGGAGCGCTGGGGAGGCGCCTATGATCCCCCGGTGGAGGTGATCTTCAGCGTGAACTTCCTGGGGCTTTACGGCTCCTCTTCACCGCTGCCCATTTATTACACCGAAGCCCTGATGCGGGACGAGGGGGATGACAATCCCTCCACTGCGGACTTCATGGCCCTGATCAATGAGCCTTCCTACCAGGCCTGGCAGGAGGCCAAGGGCAAGTACCGGATCTTCAACCTCATGGCCGAGGGCAGCCAGCCCCCGGAGCTGCTCCTGGAGCGGATCTTCACCTTCGCCGGTCTTTCGGTGCCGGAGATCCGCCGGCAGAACAGCAACATCTATGAGCTGCTCCCTCATCTGGGGGCCTTTTCCATGATGCCCCGGAGTGCCGAAGGCATGGCCGCCATCTTCCGCACTGAGCTGGACAGCTGCCAGGTGGATCTGGAGACCTTTGTCCCCGGGGAGATCGAAATTCCGGTGGATCAGATCATGGAGCTGGGGGTGATCAACACCACCCTGGGGGAGGATGCCTATCTTGGGGATCACATCCCCTGTGCCGACGGCCGGATCCGGGTGCATGTGCTGTGCCCGGACAGTGAAACCTTTGACAGTCTCATGCCCGGGGGCGAACTGCATCTGCGTCTGGCCCGGATCATGAAGCCCTATATGACCGAGCATCTCCAGATCATGATCCACGGGATCCTGGAAAACAGCTTTGGCGATGATCTCTACCTGGGGGACAGCACAAAGCGCCTGGGGGTCAACTGCTTTCTGGGGAGCACTGGCGGCTTCTTCCACCGATCGGAGTTTGATCTGCCCCTGGAGTACTGAGGCCGGGAAGTCCTAACGCTCCTGGTTTGGGACGCCTGTTATTTCCAGGATCTTTTGACGCGATCTAATATCACCCCTCCGCACTTTCCCGTAACAACATTGATATAACCCCATTCTCATGTATGCCTGATATTGTTGTCTTCAACTGGCATGCCTTATAACCAACACAACACAAACCAAAGTAAACTGAGCTCATGAAAGGTCAAAGTTCAGAAGAAAAAGCGCGCATTTTAGCTATTGCTGGGAACCCCAGGAATGGTCTGGTTGAACCGCTGCTCTCTATCCCCAATGGTTACAGGATCCTTACCAGGATCTATACTTATGATCCGGAGAAAAAGAGAAGTGCCAATCAGAAAATCTCCCTTGGCGTCGTCATTGATGACAAGTTCATGACCAGCCAGGAGTACCGATCCAAATACACCAAGCGCGGATTTGTACGGGTAAAGCAGCCTGAAGCCAGCAGTGAAGAGGCGCCAGAGACTGACGTCAGTCCGGCCGCACAGGAGCAGGGATCGGGAGCGATTTACCAGCGGATGCTTGGTGCCGTCCCTATCCTCTACGGATCGGCGGTAAACTGCGGAATGGTTGAAGATCTGAACAAGGTTTATGACGGCACTGTGGTTCAGGAGATCCTTTCCCTGGCCATTCACTGGATCCAGGATCGGGACAACGGGGCACGCAGATTCTTCAGGTTTTCAGAAGTCTTTGCCCTGCCATTTCCGGGACATCTCGACGAAGAACAACTGGCAAGACTCTACAGTCATCTTGGGAAGGACAATGTCAGCATCAGCAAACTGTTTGCCTTGCGGTGCGAACGGCTTCATCCTCAGGCCTGTGTGAATTACGACTCAACCTCCATCCCCGTCAAAGCAAGTGACTTCTACTGCCCGAAGTTCTCCAATTCAGAGGATGGGATCATTGAGTACATGATGCACCTGTCTTTGCTGGTGGAACAGGAGACGGGGATGCCCCTGATATACAGATTGTTCAGCGGCAACACACCAGACTGCGTCACCATCGTCGATCTCATTAAGCGGATAGAGGAACTTTCCGGGAAAAATGATCTGCTGTTTGTCTTTGACCGTG
>ERZ842401.1384-NODE-1384-length-34921-cov-24.338668_pt1 | contig 34921 bp, 34 predicted proteins | sample MGYA00521270_ERZ842401 | MGnify/ENA primary metagenome ERZ842401 (study PRJEB31892, sample SAMEA3878208) | bioreactor metagenome | biome: Moose rumen | place: Sweden | collected 2011-10 | study: EMG produced TPA metagenomics assembly of the PRJEB12797 data set...
GAACAGCCGATCTCCCCCTTCTTCAAGCCGAAATTACGGTCATAGGGGGCTTACGGCTTATGCCCTGATCCCGGATTGTTGCTCTCTGATCTCCGCTGGACATGCGGCGGCGCTGATCCCTCCGGCCAGGAGCCTGGCCGTTGCACCGATCGGCGAGCCCAGGACGCAAAAACCGCCGGGGACGCAGATCCCCGGCGGTTACGTTTCTGAACTCAGTTCTCGGATCCGGAAGGCGGCTCACTGGTGGCCGCCCAGACCGGTCAGCTTCTCTGGGTCACGGTGAACTTCTCATCTCCGTCAAAGCCAATGACATACTTCCTCTTGACCATAACCCGGCCGGAGAGGATCTCATTAGACAAGGGGTTCTCAATCTCCTGCTGGATGGCCCTCTTCAGAGGTCTTGCACCGAACACCGGATCAAAACCGATCCGTCCCAGATGCTCCCAGGCGCTGTCATCGAGTTCAATGTCATAGCCCAGCACCGACAGACGCTTCATGAGATTGCCGATCTGGATCCGGCAGATCTCCAGGATGGCCTTGTGATCCAGGGGATGGAACACCACCGTCTCATCGATACGGTTCAGGAACTCCGGCCGGAAGTGATCCTTCAGGATCCCCAGCAGCTGCTCCTTCATGTCAGCATAGCTCTCACCGCTGTTCTCCTGGATCATCTGGGATCCCAGATTGGAGGTCATGATGATCACCGTGTTCTTGAAGTCCACGGTTCTTCCCTGACCGTCAGTGAGCCGGCCGTCATCCAGCACCTGCAGCAGCACGTTGAAGACGTCCGGATGGGCCTTCTCCACCTCATCCAGCAGAACCACGGAGTAAGGACGGCGCCTTACGGTCTCAGTGAGGTAACCGCCCTCGTCATAGCCCACATATCCGGGAGGGGCACCGATGAGCCGGGCCACGGAGTGCTTCTCCATGTACTCCGACATGTCGATACGCACCATGGCATCCTGGGAGTCAAACAGGAACTCCGCCAATGTCTTGCACAGCTCGGTCTTGCCCACGCCCGTGGGGCCCAGGAACAGGAAGGAGCCGATGGGCCGGTTGGGATCCGACAGCCCTGCCCTGCTCCGGCGGATGGCGTTGGCAATGGCGGTGACCGCGTCATCCTGGCCCACCACCCGCTTGTGGAACTCCGCCTCCATGCGCAGCAGTTTGGACTTCTCGCTCTCCATCATCTTGGCCACAGGAATGCCGGTGGCCTTGGAGATGACCTCGGCGATCTCCTCATCGGTGACCATGTTCCGGAGAAGCCGATCCTTCTGGCTGGAGCTGGAAGGTGCACTGCCGTCAGCGCCCTCCTTGAGTTTCTTCTCAAGTTCAGGGATGACGCCGTAAGTAAGACGGCTCATCTTCTCCAGATCATTGTTGCGCCGTGCCACCGCCAGCTCCTGGCGGGCCTTGTCCAGCCGATCCTTGACGTTCTGGGACTCATCCAGGGTCATGCGCTCGGTCTTCAGTTGATCATCCAGCAACTGGTACTCACGCTCCTTCTTCTCCAGCTCCTCGGTTATCAGCTTCAGCCGCTCCCGGGAGGCCTCATCAGTCTCCTTGCTGATGGCCTGCTTCTCCATCTTCAGCTGAATGATCCGCCGGTCGATCTTGTCCATGACCTCAGGCTTGGAGTCCATCTGCATACGGATACTGGCGGCAGCCTCATCAATCAGATCAATAGCCTTGTCCGGCAGTCTCCGGTCGGTGATGTAACGGGCCGACAGAGTGGCAGCTGCAACAATGGCAGGATCAGTGATCTCCACATGATGATGCAGTTCGTATTTCTCCTGTAGTCCCCGGAGGATGGCAATGGTGTCCTCCACCGAAGGCTCTTCAGCAAAGACCTTCTGGAAGCGCCGCTCCAGGGCGGCATCCTTCTCCACATACTTCCGGTACTCATTCAGAGTGGTGGCGCCGATGCAGTGGAGCTCACCCCGGGCCAGGGACGGCTTCAGCATGTTGCCGGCATCCATGCCGCCCTCGCCGGTGGCACCGGCACCCACAATGGTGTGGATCTCATCAATAAACAGGATCACCTGACCGTTGGTCTTCTTAAGATCTGTCAGCAGGGCCTTGAGGCGCTCCTCAAACTCGCCCCGGTACTTGGCACCGGCAATGAGGGCGCCCATGTCCAGGGAGAGGATCCGCTTGTCCCTGAGGGTGATGGGCACCTCCTTGTTCACGATCCTCTGGGCCAGGCCCTCCACGATGGCGGTCTTGCCCACGCCAGGCTCGCCGATGATCACAGGGTTGTTCTTGGTGCGGCGCTGCAGCACCTGGATGGTCCGCCGGATCTCATCGTCACGGCCGATGACCGGATCAATCAGACCCTCCTCAGCCCTCTTGGTGAGATCAATAGTATACTTGGCCAGGGCACCCCGCTGCTCCTCACTGTTCTGATCGGTAACAGCCATGCCGCCCCGGACATCCTCAATGGCCGCATCCACCTTCTTGGCGGTGGCGCCGCTTTTGGTGAGCAGGTGCCCCAGGGTGCCAGTGTCTTCAATGGCTGCCAGGACAAACACGTCCGTGGAGATGAAGGTGTCGCCCTTCTTGGAGGCATAACGCTCACACAGGTTGAGCACCCGGTTGGTCTGGGGGGAAAGCATCAGTTCCCCGGCGGCGGAGCCTCCCACCTGGGGGAGTTTGTCCAGCTCTGAGAACACCGCACGCCTGAAGTCATTGATATTGACTCCCGACTTCACCAGGATCTCCGACACCGTAGTGTTTTCCGGCGATCGCAGAATGGCGGCCATGATGTGGATGGGCTCCATGTACTGGTTGCTGTTCTTGACGGCAATGGACTGCGCCTCGGAAAGAACCTTCTGAAACCCGGTGGTAAACTTGTCTATATTCATCGCAAGCCTCCGAACTTTTCATTATCTACTGTGATCCTACGTATAGCCGCCGGAAAGGGTTTTCAAGGGATCCGGCAGAAAAATATTCACGCCGTGGCAGGAGGATCCCAGGAGGCAGCCCGGACTCCCGGAGAGTGCCCGAGACGACTGGAGAGCCCGGGAATGTGCCGGCCGGATGGCAGGCAGCAGATCGTCCTGGGAGCGGTGAACAGCGGATTGCTGGGGATCGGGGGATGTGAGCAGGCGCGTAAGATCTGGATGATGAGCCAGAAGGATGATGCCGGCTGGCAGGGTGGAAAACGATGGGATGTCCGGCGGGGCGATGATCAGGAAATGCGGGCTCAGGAAAAGCAGGATCCGGCCGGGCTGGTCACGGCCGGGGATCCGTGGATAACAATCAGTCCAGCCAGATCAGGGAGGCCATGCGGCCGGTGATCCGCTCCCGGCGGTAGGAGAAGAAGCGATGGGTGCTGGTGAAGGTGTCCAGATCCCCGCCGCTGATCCGGGACCGCAGAAGCCCGGCCCGCAGCAGGCGCCGCACGGCCAGGGCCGGCAGGCTTGCCAGCAGCCGGTCCCCTTTCCCGGGGCGGAAGCAGTCCCCGCACTCCGGATCCCGGCGGAGAAAAGCCTCCCGCACCTCGGGACCCACCTCAAAGCTGTCAGGTCCGATGCAAGGTCCCAGCCAGGCCCGGATCTCGGCAGGATCTGTGTCCATGGCCGCCAGGGTGTTCTCCAGAACCCCGTCACACAGTCCCCGCCAGCCCGCATGAGCGGCGGCGGCCACCGATCCGTCCCCGGCTGCCAGCAGCACCGGCAGGCAGTCAGCGGTCATAACAGCAGCGGCAGTGCCCCGGTCCCGGCAGATCAGGGCATCCGCCTCCAGGGGATGATCCGGATCCTTTGCAGCGGCCTCCGCAGCGCCGGCAACGGTGATCCCGTGGATCTGCCGGACATAGGCCACCTGCCCCACCCCCAGTTCCCGGCGCAGGATCTCCCGGTTGCGCAGAACCGCAGCCGGATCATCCCCGGTGTGCAGCCCCAGGTTCATGGAGGCGTAGCAACCCGTGCTCACACCCCCGGCCCGGGTGGTGCAGGCGGCGCGGATCCCGGGGATCCCCAGATCCGGGATGACGAGGCTCAGCTCCACACCAGATCCTCAGGATGCTCCGCCGTGTCCTGGCGCAGCATTGCCAGCAGATCCTGCATATCCTGGGGCAGTTCGGTCTCAAACTGCACATATTCCCCGGTCACCGGATGGGTGAGGCCCAGCCGGGCGGCATGGAGGGCCTGCCGGGGGAAGGTGGCCAGAAAGCGGGAGAACTCCGGAGTTGCCCGGCGCAGCAGCCTTGAGGGATCCCCGTACTGCTGATCTCCCACCAGGGAATGGCCGATGCTGGACATGTGCACCCGGATCTGATGGGTGCGGCCGGTCTCCAGACGCAACCGGAGCCGGGTGTGGGCCCGGAACTTCTCCACCACCCGGTAACGGGTCACCGCCTCCTTGCCGCAACCCTCAGGCACCACTGCCATGCAGGTGCGGATCCGGGGATGCCGGCCGATGGGCTTGTCCACGGTACCACCGGCGGTCATATGACCGCACACCACCGCCTCATACTCCCGGATGACCTCATGGCGGCTGATGGCCTTCACCAGGCGGTTCTGGGCTTCGGCATTCAGGGCCGTCACCATCAGCCCGGAGGTGTCCTTGTCCAGGCGGTGGACGATCCCGGCCCGGGGAAGGGAGGCAGTTTCAGGGAAATGATGCAGGAGGGCGTTGAGCACCGTGCCATCATGGCACCCGGCACCGGGGTGGACCACCAGCCCCGCAGGCTTGTTCAAGATCAGGATATCCTGATCCCGGTGGACAATGTCCAGGGGAATGTCCTGGGGCAGGAACCGCTCATCATCGGGGATCTCAGCGCTGATCTTCAGGCTCTGCCCTGCCAGCACCGGCGTCCGGGGGACGGTCACCACCTGCCCGTCCACAGTCACCAGACCGTCAGTTATCCAGATCTTGATCCGGCTGCGGGAGTATTCGTCAAAGGCGGTGCTCAGCACCTGATCCAGCCTCCGGCCGTGATCAGCGTCAGTAACCTCCGTCTCAAGACAGACTGTCTGGGGCATGGATCCTCCTCAGCGCTCGCTCATGTTCAGACACGCAGGGGATTATATCATGGGGCCGGGGGATCGCCACCGGACGCACCGGGTATCAGATTCTTGAAACAGGAAGGCATTGTGAAAAGGGGTTGGCTCGGAATACAAATAACATGGGCATCAGGATCTTACTCTTGATGCCCATTACCATTTGTAAGCGAGAACTGTATTACCGCCAGTTCAAAACTTCAGCCATTTGAAGTCATCTGACGGTTTTAAGGTCTTCAGAAACTTCCCAAAGCCAAAGATGCTTAGCATGCCTCAGGATCCAGCCTGCAGCGTTCATAATATTCCTTCTGCTTTTTCATAAGTTCTTGCTGCGTTTTCATAAGTTCTTGCTGCTTTTTCATTGTTTCAATTCTTAATTCCTGCTCTTCACAATCCGCACGTTCCTGAGAACCATATGAATACGTATAACAGTTAATAGCCTGAGCAGAAGTGCCAAAGGCAACAGCGCCAAAAACTAAGCATAATCCCACTATAGCCGATTTTTTCATACCTACCTCTTTCAGCCAATACCCGGCAATTCAAATACATTCAAACCAGATCCATTTGCCCCACTTTACACCGACGGCAAAGATCCATGCCGAAATACGTCACCTTGATTCCGTCTGCGGTTATTAGTCCAGAACCTGATCTGCCACTATTTCAACCACACTTTTATCAAAGGATATATCATGTGCAATTACAGGACCATTTCCTGGAAGCCGGTATTTAACAACGCATACCGTTTTCAGCGTGCCGTTGCACCTACCCATATCAACGCTATCGCCATCAACACCATCACGCTTGCTTACCTGAACACTAGCTTCAACAGACACATCAAACTGCGCTTCCCCACCAGATCCTTCAAAGGAAAAAGCGGTTATTCCGGTTACCGCAATGTTAAAATTAGGCGGATCCCAGTCAAAGCCTGCTGATGAAGACACCGCCACATCAAAAGCCTCAGTTCTTTGTTCAATCAATGCAACCAGGGCTGCGACCAAGTCACTAAATCCGTCTAGTCTCATTCTTCGTAATCCCCTTGTGGTGATCCTTTGATACGAACTCGCTGCCAGCCAGCCTCCTGCCCCGCAACCTTACCTGTCACCCCACTTTACCATTGTTTTTTTTTTGTACAGCCTCAATCGAAGAAATCATCAAAAATGTGATGTGCCATGATGTTCCCGTAACTGCCACATCACCTCCGTTCACCCTGCAACACCCCATCTCTATCAAGCGGGACGGTCAGTATCCCCGGTCCCCGGATGGCGGGATCCCGGGGGAATGATGATATAATGACATCATCTTCGCAGGACACCGGTCCCCGGCCGGGACGGCCCCCGCACCTCCGGCACCGGAGGACATGCGGTCCCCTGCAATCCATCAGGTCTCAAGACAGCGGATTACCAACCATGATGAAACTGAACCGGACACTTTGCCTCCTGGCAGCCCTGGCCGCCGGACTTGGCGGCTGCAGCTGGAGTGACACCAAGCCCGACTCCGTGGAAGACAAGTCCCCCAGGCAGCTGTACACCGACGCCCAGGCCAGCATGGCGGAGGGTGATTACAAGCGGGCGGCGGAGATCCTCCAGGCCCACAATTCCCGCTACCCCTACGGCGAGCTGTCCAACCAGGTCAATCTGGATCTCATGTACTGCTTCTACAAGAATGAGGACAATGAGAAGGGACTGCAGACCGCAGACCGGTTCATCAACGCCAACCCCTCACACCGGGATCTGGACTACGTCTACTACATCCGGGGACTCATCCTCATGCAGATGGACACGGATCTGCTGCACTCCATCTTCAATGTGGACCGCTACGACCGGGATCCCGCCTACAGCGAGGAGGCCTTCCGGGACTTCGGCTTCATCGTCAACCAGATGGAGGACAGCAAATACGCCCCGGACGCCAAGGTGCGCATGCTTTATCTGAAGAACCGCCTGGCCCGCTACTACCTGTCCATTGCCGAGTACTACTTCAACCGCCGGGCCTATGTGGCAGCGGCCAACCGCTCCAAGAAGATCATCGACAGCTTCTACGACACCGCCTCCGCCGAGGACGCCCTGGAGATCATGATCAAGAGCTACAGCAAACTGGGGCTCACTGATCTGGAGCATGAGGCCAGGAAGCTGATGACCGCCAACTTCCCCGACAATATGCTGGCAGGAACCTGATGTTCGGCCACGACGACTACAATCCGCCTGCGGAGCCCTTCCTGGACATCATCTATGAGGATCCCGCCATCATGGTGCTCAACAAGCCCTCGGGGATCCTCACCGTCCCCGGCAAGGAGGAGCACCTGCACGACTGCATCCTCACCCGGGTGCAGAAGAAGTACCCCCTGGCGGCGGCTGCCCACCGGCTGGACATGAGCACCTCAGGCCTGCTGGTGGTGCCCAAGACCCGGATCGCCGCCGGCGTCCTGGGGCGGCAGTTCCAGGATCGCACGGTGGAGAAGCGGTATTTTGCCTGGGTGGCCGGCGTGGTCACCCGGGATGAAGGGGAGATTGATCTCCCCATCGCCCTGGATGATGACAACAAACCCCTGCAGAAAATCGACTTCGTCCGGGGCCGCCGGGCGGTAACACAGTTCCGCTGTCTCTGGCGGGGCTCTGACCGCAGTTTTATGCGCCTGCATCCGGTCACCGGCCGGTCCCATCAGCTCAGACTCCACATGAAGGAGCTGGGCCACCCCATCCTGGGGGACAAGTGGTACGCCACCCCGGAGATCCGGGACATGGCCGATCACCTAAACCTCCACGCCGGCGAGCTGTCCTTCAACGATCCCACCACCGGAAAGAGAGTGCGCTTCCGTGCGGATCCCCCTTTTGATCTGCCCCCGGGCGTCACCATCTACCAGGACTGAGCAAGCCGTGAAAGCCTCAGCGCCGGCAGTTGTCCGGATCCTGGCAGCCACCATCCTCCTTCTTGCCCCGCCCCGGGAGGCACTCCCGGCCGGCGCCGATCCCGCCGATCCGCCGCCGGCCGGGGGCTCTGCCCATGAAGGCCAGACACCTCCGGACAGCACCGGAGCCGATCCCGGCACCGGCACCAGTGCTGATCCCGCCGCCGCCCCGGAAACTACCCCCTCATCCCAGGTGTCCGGCGCCGCCACCTTCGAGGAATACCTCAGCACCCTGAACCACCAGGAGCGGGAATATCTCCGGGAGTCCTGGAGCCGCCATCCCAAGGCCCGGGAGGCCAACGGCCTGCTGTTTCTGGAGTACGAGTCCGCCCAGCCCCGGAGCCGGGGGCACCTGTTCCTGTTCCCCTCCTGGAAGGCCACCTCCCGTCTCACCCCCCTGGCAGAGGCTGCCGCCGCGGCGGGCTATGACAGCTTTGTGTTCCTGCCCATTCCGGAGATCACCGGCCACCTCCCCACCAGTGAGGATCAGGAGGAGACCGCACCGGTGCGGGACGCCTTCATGAACTATGTCCGGGCCGCCCTAGAGACCATAGGCACCCATGACACGGTGAACCTGGTGCTCGCTGCCGGAGACACCATCTCCTGGATCCTCTCGGGGATCGAGGAGGGAGTCATTCCCTCCCCCCAGGGGATCATCGCCTACAATGCCGCCTACCGAGACTTCGACGCCAACTCCCTGGTGGCCACCCAGCTGAGCACCTACAAGGGGCACTTTGCAGACATTGTCACAGAGGAGGCCAACCTGTGGCTGAAGGACGCCTGGGAAAAGCGGGCTTTCATGTTCAGGAAGAAGGGAAGGAAAAAGAACACCGTGAAGCTACTGCGCTGCGGTGACGGCGAGGATCTGACGGGAAAGTTCGCCGGTTACGTCCGGAAGACCGCCTTCGCCTCCGGAAGGAGGGGCGCCGGAGCCGGCGGCAGCGGCGGGAACACCGGCAGCAGACCAGCCCGGGGAGGAACGGCAGCACCGGCCAAATGAAGCCGGATCCCGCTCATGGTTCCCGATCTGGTGGCTGAGCCGGGCACGCAGCAGTCCTCCGGCGGAAAAGCAGAGGTGCCCCCGGGGTGGCCCGTCAGACGGGATCAAAGACAGGCGGGATCAGTGGCGGTCACCGGCAGGACGATCCGGGAAGGAGCCGGAAAAGATCGGCAGGCAAAGACAGGAAGACAACAACGATCCAGATCGTCAGAGGGGAGCGACTCCAATGGTGGCGCCTAGGAGATCCCCCGGCGGCTCTTCACCGTCTCCCAGGCCTTCTGCACCGTCTGGGTGATCTCCGTGTACCGGGCCACACCCTCTGGTCCCATATCCTGGGCAATGGCCCGATCGGGATGATAGCGGCTGATAAGCCGGCGGTAGGCTTTCTTCACCTCCCCGTCAGAGGCCTCAGGAGACACCTCCAGTGTCTGGTAGGCCTGCCGGAGTTCCCGGTCGCCGGCGCTTTCCCAGCCGGAGGTGCCTTCCCGGCCGCCCCCGGAATCCCCCCCCGAATACTCCCCGTGCCTCCGGCCGTCCCCGCCGGATCCGCCGGATCCTCTGTCGTCCCGGCCGGGCTCATCCCAGCCGGCACCACCTCCGGAGCGGGATCCCTGTGACCAGGGTCCCCCGCCAAACACATCCTCCCACCAGTCATCCTGTCCGGTCCCGGAGTCATCCCAGGATCCGGAGCGGGAAGATCGGGAATAGCGGCGGTAGGATCCGGTGGCGCTGTCAAACTCCATGCCGGAGCGCAGGGCAGTCTCCTGGAGCTGGAGTCCCACCTCCCCCCGATCCAGGCCGAACCACTCCCCCACGTCCATGAGCATCCTGATCTCCCGGAGGATCAGGATGTCATCCAGAAAGGCAATGCCCGCCGCATCCCAGAACAGTTCCCGGGCCTCTGCCCCGGTGCAGTGCCGGCAGGTCTCCCGGATCATTCCCGCCACCGCCTGGGGTGTGGCCACCCGTCCGGCGCTGACAAAGTCCCGGGCCGCCATGGCAAAGTCCGAAGAGAGCCTAAGGCGGGCCATGAGATCCTCGGCATAGCGGAACTGAGCGCTGACCGTGCCGCCGCAGCGGACGGAAATGAAGCCCAGGGCATAGAACAGCCCCCGGATATCCCCGAGACCCAGATCCCCGGAGGCGCCGCCCTGCCCGTCCTGCCGGAAGGCACCGCCCTGAGCCTCCTGCCAGAAGCCGCCACCACCTTCCTCCTGCCGGAAAGCGCCATCCCCCGTCTCGTCCCCGGATCCCCGGGAGGAAGAGAAAGGCTCCGCCAGGGTCCTACCCACGGCCCCCAGGACAATGTAGACCGCCAGGGCCGCCGTCAGGCCCATAAGGGGGCTGCGGAAGAACTCCGTGACACAGGTGCCGATCCCCACCATGGCCAGGAGGATCACGCACCCGCAAAAACCGCAGGATCGGGGGGCAGGCTCACTCATGGCAGTGCTCTTCCGGGCAGATCAGGGAAAAGGGGATGTCAGGAAAAGAACAGGGGATCCGGCAGAGAAACCGTCTCACCGGGGAGGGGAAAGGAGGCCGTGAACCCCGGGATGCCGCGACAGCGGCGGGGCTCCCGGCGGGAAGGCAGGATACACCTTCCCAGAGTTCAGAAGCGGGCACCGGCAGACGCATATTCCCTGACCTGGGCCAGGCGCTCCATGGTGCCCACGTCAAACCAGGCACCGGGGAGCACCTCCCCCGTGGCTGCACCCTCAGCGATCCAGCGCAGGATCCAGGGCTTCAGGGGCAGCCGCTCCTCCGGGATCCGGGCGATGAGGGACGGGCTGTACACTGCCGCCCCGGAAAAGGTCAGCCCCGGGGCTGCCAGCAGGCGCATGCCCTCCAGGGAGAAGTCACCACCAGGATGGTGGGGCGGGTTGGGGATGAGCCACAGATGGGCCCCGCCCCGGCGGGGATCCTCCGCCGTAAAGAGGCGGTAGTCCAGATCCATAAAGGTGTCGCCGTTCACAGTCAGGAAGGGCCGGTCCCCCAGGAGTGGCAGGGCCTGCCGGAGCCCCCCGGCGGTCTCCAGCCCCCCGGGGATCTCCCGGGACCATCTGATCGCCACCCCGAAGGAGCTACCGTCCCCCAGAGCCTCTTCCAGTTTCTCCCCCAGCCAGGCGGTGTTGATGACCACCGTCCGGATCCCAGCCTCCCGGAGCAGACGGATGTGCCGGCAGATCAGGGGCTCCCCCCCCACTTCCACCAGGGGCTTGGGAATGCTGTCGGTAAGAGGCCTTAAGCGCTCCCCCCGGCCGGCGGCCAGGATCATGGCAGTGGTGATCATTGCAGGATATCCTCCATCAGGGCGGCAAAGTCCCCCAGCTCCGGCACCCGGCCGGCAACCTCCCGGATGTAGCCGCAGGTCCGGGGCAGATAGCGCAGGTAGCCGTCCCGTCCGTCCCGGTGCAGCAGTCGGCAGAAGATCCCCGCAGCCTTCAGGTGACGCTGCATGCCGGTGAGATCGACCCAGCGGGCGAACTCCTCCCGGGAGATCCCGCAGATGATCCCCTCCCGGAGGAAGGCCTCCCGGGCCCGCTCCGTCAGCTCCTCCCGGAAGGCCGGCTCCAGGGTGACATAGCAGTCCTTCACCAAGGACACCAGATCATAGGTCAGGGGCCCGGTGACCGTGTCCTGGAAGTCCACCAGGGCCAGGGAGCCGTCATCCGTGACCATGATGTTCCGGCTGTGAAAATCCCGGTGCATGGTGATCTGTGGCTGGGCTGCGCAGGTAGCGGCCATAAGATCGGCGGCCTGGTCCCAGATCTGCCGCTCAGCGGGATCCAGCGTCCGCCCCAGGTGGGCACCCAGGTACCAGTCCAGGAAGATCTGCAGCTCCCGCAGGACAAACTCCCGGTCAAAGGGCTGGAAGGATCCGGAGATCCGGGCCAGAGATGGCAGCAGATCCACCGCCCGGCGGTACATGTCCTCCAGGCGGTCCCCGGCAGCGGCCTCGCTGAACATGAGGCGGCCCAGATCCTCCACGCACAGATAGCCGTTCAGCAGATCGGCCGCCAGGATCCGGGGCACATGGACCCCGCTGCGGTTGTAAACCTCCGACAGGTAGACAAACTCCCGGTTCTTCTCTGTGGCCGGGGGCGCATCCACATAGATCTGCTCCCGGAACCGGTAGTACTTCCGGAAGGACGCATCCCCCGACACCATCTCCGGACGGGGATCTTCCTCCCCGGAGACTGCGGCAACAAACCGCAGCAGCCCCTCATATCTCTCCACAGCAGCCCTCCCAGGCTCCGCCAATCTCAATTGCCTCCGGCCATGCCCACCGGCTCCCGGCGGGACAGACAATTTTAACCATTTGACGCCGAAGATCAAAATGCCCCGCGCCCCCGGCAGGCGCCGGACTGCAGGCGTTCACGCCCGGGGCGCTCCCCGGACGGGGATCCCTCTTTCCGCCCGCCCCGGCTCCCCTCCCGGCGCCCTTTCCCGGGCACATTTTGCCGGGAAAAACAGCGCCGCCTATGGTAAGATCAGACCTGTTGAGAATGAACCCACGGACCCGGAAACTGGTGACTGCATGAAGCCGAAGATCAGAGAGCTTGCCGCCGCTGCGGCCCTGCTGCCCCTGCTGTCCCAGCCCGGATCTGCCGAGACCACCAAATACCGCAACCCCTTCCCGGGATTTGATCCCCAGTGCTACGCCGACGTGCCGGCCATTGACGACCAGGTCATCGACGTCAGGAAGACCCCGGTGGAGATCTTCTCCGACGCCGTGTCCACCTCCGACCGGTACCATGTGTCCTTCACCGGAGGCGTGGAGATGACCCAGGGCAACCGGAGCCTGAAGGCCGACATCACCTCCTATGACCGCACCAACAACGCCGTCAGCGCCCGGGGCAATGTCAGCTACAAGGACGGGTACATCACCGTGACCAGCGCTGACGAGCTCCAGACCAATCTGGATCAGCGCCGGGCCACCCTCATGGGGCCCTCCTACATCCTCCACGGCTCCCCGGCCCACGGCAGCGCCGGCCGGGCCGACTATGACGACAAGAAGGGGATCTACCATTTCGAGAACGCCCGGATCTCCACCTGTCCCCGGGACGAGGAGACCTGGCACCTCACCGCCTCCACCGTGGACGTGGACAGCAGCGAGGTCTTCGGCGAGGCCTGGAACGCCACCCTGTGGTTCCATGACACCCCGGTGTTCTACCTGCCCTACTTCAACTTCCCCATCAAGAACCAGCGAAAGACGGGTCTGCTGTATCCCTCCCTGGAGTACAGCCGGGCCGACGGGCTCCAGATAGCCACCCCTTTCTACTGGAACATCGCCCCCAACTACGACTACACCCTGACTCCCACGCTGGTGACCCGCCGGGGACTCCTGACCTCCCATGAGTTCCGCTATATGCTGGCCCCGGAGCACACGGGCAGCCTGCTGTTCGAGTACATCAACCATGACCGGAAGGCCTCCCGGGACGAGGGGCTGGACTCCGGCAGGTGGTTTCTGCGCTACCGCCACAGCAGCAGTTTCCTGGACGGGCGCCTGAAGTTCGACGCCGCCTATGACAAGGTCAACAGCCGGGACTACAACTATTTCAACGATCTGGGCACCGCCAAGGACTCCAGCGACAAGCTGCTGCAGAACGCCCGGTTCACCTACACCCCCTACCGCTTCACCCGGGTGACCCTGGAGGCTCGATCCTACCAGATGCTCATCGACACGGCCTTCAAGCCCTTCGCCACACTGCCCCGGCTGTCGGTGCACCACACCCTGCCCCTGCCCCATCTGTCCCTGACCAGTTACGCAGAGCTCACCCGGTTCACCCACACCCGCACCAACGACAGCGAGGGGAACTACGAAGGCACCCGGCTCCACGGGGAGACCGCCGCCAGGATCCCCCTGGTGCAGGAGCCCTTCCTCCAGGTGGACGGCACCGCCAAACTGATGTTCACCCATTACGATCAGGATCAGAAGGGCCCCCTGATGCAGTACCTGACAGATCAGGGCTTCCAGGGCTTCGACTCCAGCGTGAACCGTCTGCTGCCCCTGCTGAAGTTCCGGGCCAACCTCATTCTGGACACGGAGTTCAGCCTCTTCGGGGAGAGTTTCTCCCAGTCCCTGGAGCCCCACATCCAGTATCTGTATGTGCCCTACAAGGATCAGGACCGCATCGGCCTCTATGACACCACCGACTACATCCAGGACTACTACAGCATCTTCGGGGACAACCGCTTCGCCGGCATTGACCGGATCTCCAACGAGAACCGCCTGACCCTGGGCTTCACCAGCAAGGTGTATGACGCCGCCGGACGCCAGCGGATGACCGTCACCCTGGGACAGGCCTTCTCCCTGGAGGATCAGAAGGTGGGACTCACCCCGGCGGGGAAGGAGGTCACCTCCCGGTCCAACTTCAACCTGCTCACGGAGATCCGCCCCCTGGAGGATCTGAGTTTCGCCGGCTTCCTGGCCTATGACACGGTGCACCACAACTTCTTCCGGGGCTTCGCCGCCGCCGAGTACCGCACCGACGCCGTCACCGGACAGCTGAACTACCGCTACACCAAACAGGGCAACCGGGTCATGTTCAAAAATGAGAAGGTGGATCTCAAGCAGCTGGGCGCCCACCTGGCCCTGCCTCTGGGAGACCGGTTCAGCCTCATGTCCTCCATGTTCTATGATCTGGAGCAGAAGCGGAACATTGACCGGGTGGTGAAGTTGCAGTACAGCAACTGCTGCTGGAAATTCAACGTCTACCTGGAGCAGGTCAACGAGCCTGACAACGTCCGCCTGCGTGCCCATGAGGACACCAAGTTCGGACTTCAGTTTGAGATGAAGGGCCTGGGAAGCCTGGGCGGAAGGGATCTGGAGCACAATCTGGACACCCGTCTGCTGCCCTACAACCGCCCCTTCAACATTTCGGAGTAGCCATGCACAAGAAAACCCCAGTCCTGATCCTCGCCGCCCTGCTGGCCGGGGGAGTAGCCCCCGCCGCCGATCAGATCCCCGCGGGGCACAACCGCATTGAGGCCGTGGCCAACAGCCGTGTGATCCTCAGGAGCGATCTGGACGCCTATGAGGCGGAATACCTGAAGAAGATGCGGGCCCACCTGTCCCCGGAGCAGATCCCCGACCGGAAGACGGTGCGGAAGCAGGCCCTGGATCAGTTGATCAACACCTCTCTGGTGGAGCAGCTGGGGGAGAAGATGGGGGTGACCATCAGCGACGTCCAACTGGATCAGATGATGGAGACGGCGGCCCGGATGAACGGCACCACCGTCCAGAAGATGTATGAGGAGAGCTTCCGCCGGGAAGGACTCACCCCCGCCCAGACCCGGGAGAAGTTCCGCCGGGAGGCCCTGATCAGCGAGCTGCAGTCCATCAGCGTCCGCAAGCGCATCAAGATCTCCAACCAGGAGATCGACCGCATGGTGGAGATGCTCAAGGCCGAAGGAGGCCATGAGACCTTCTACCATGTGGCGGGGATCTTCCTGAAGATCACCTCCTCCATGTCCCCCCAGGAGATGGATGCCGTGGAGAAGCAGGCCGAGGATCTGGTGCGCCGGATCCGGGCCGGAGAGAACTTCGCCAAGCTGGCGGCCCGCTACAGCCAGGATGAAAAGGCCGCCGACGGCGGCGACTGGGGAACCGTGAACATCCACAGCCTGCCCACCATCTTCGCCGACAACGTAGTCAACACCAAGCCCGGGGACATTGTGGGCCCGGTGCGGGGGGATGCGGGTTTCCTCATCATCAAGGTCATTGACGTCAAGGGCGCCAGGTTCCAACCGGATGTGAAGGTCCATCTCCGGCACATCCTCATCAAGCCCACGGTGATCCTGTCCGACGCCCGGGTCACAGATCAGCTGGAGAAGATCCGGAGCCGGGTCCTGTCCGGGGAATCCGACTTCGCCACCGAGGCCCGGAAGTACTCCGAGGATCCCGCCTCCGCCGTGGAGGGGGGCGATCTGGGGCTGGTGAACCCCGAGATCTTCGATCCCCTGTTCGCCCAGAACATCAAGCCCCTGGGAGCCGGAGAGATCAGCGCGCCCTTCCGGTCATCCTACGGCTGGCACATTGCCCAGATGCTGGAAAAGAAGACCGATCCCAACTCCAACTCGGCCCTGAAGGATCAGGCCTTCCAGCTCCTATTCTCCAAGCGCTACAACGAGGAGCTGATCATGTGGCTCAACGAGCTGAGGAATGACAGCTACATTAAGATCACGGATCCGGAGCTTTCCGGCCAGGCCCAGGCCCAGGCCCAGCAGCCGGAATAAGGGAGGAGACATGACAGACAAGGTGTACCGCATAGCGGTTTCCTCCGGCGAGAGCGCCGGCATCGGCCCCGAGATCTGCCTGGCCACCGCGGAGCGGGACTGGCCCTGCCAGTTGGTGATCCTGGCCGATATCTCCATTCTCAAAAAGCACGCCAAGCTACTGCACCGGGATATCCGCTTTGTGGAATATGATCCCGCCCTGCCCCCGGAGCCTTCCCGTGCCGGGACCCTGTGCTACCGCCAGGTGCGGCTGCTGAAGCCCGCCGTCCCGGGCAAGCTTAACGTGGACAACAGCCCCTACGTGATCAACATGCTCACCGAGACCGCCCGGGGCTGCATGGAGGGCGAGTACCAGGCGGTGGTCACCGGTCCCGTGCACAAGGGGATCATTGCCGACTCCGGGCTGCCCTTCACCGGCCACACCGAGTTCTTCCGGGACTACGCCAAGGTCCGGGAGGTGGTGATGATGCTGGCAACCGAGGGCCTCAGGGTCTCCCTGGCCACCACCCACATGCCCCTGGCCGAAGTGCCCCGGACCATCACCCGGGCACTGCTGAAGCGGGTCATCACCATTGTGGATCATGATCTCAGGACCCAGTTCGGGATCCAGGAGCCTCGGATCTACGTGTGCGGTCTGAACCCCCACGCCGGGGAAGGCGGCCATCTGGGCATGGAGGAGATTGACACCATCATCCCCGCCATGAAGGAAATGAAGAAGAAGGGGGTGAACCTCACCGGCCCCCTGCCCGCAGACACGGTGTTCCAGCCCAAATACATGGAGAACGCCGACACCATCCTGGCCATGTACCATGATCAGGGGTTGCCGGTGCTCAAGCACCTGGGCTTCGGCAAGGCAGTGAACATCACCCTGGGCCTGCCCTTCATCCGCACCTCCGTGGATCACGGCACGGCCCTGGATCTGGCAGGCCGGGGCCTGGCCGATCACGGCAGCCTGTTCACCGCCATCAACTACGCCATCAGCATGGTCCAGGCAAAGCATGGCAGCTGACAGGCGCCCCCGGCGCAGCATTCCCGGGGAGGGGTTCCGGGCCCGGAAGCAGTTCGGCCAGAACTTTCTCCGGGATGAGAACATCATTGCGGACATTGTCGCCGCCATCGCCCCGGATGATCAGGAGGTCACCGTGGAGATCGGACCGGGTATGGGCGCCCTCACCCGGCCGGTGTGCCGGCGGCTCAGCCATCTCCATGCCGTGGAGATCGACCGGGATCTGGCCCAGCGTCTCCGGGATGATCCGGTCCTGGGAAAGTGTCTCACCATCCACGAGACCGATGCCCTATCCTTTGACTTCTCCTCCCTGAAGGAGGAGGGGAAAGCCCTTAAGATCTTCGGCAACCTGCCCTACAACATCTCCACCCCCCTGCTGTTCCACCTGCTCAGCTACGGCCCCCTTATCAGCAGCATGACCTTCATGCTCCAGAAGGAAGTGGTGGATCGACTCACCGCCAGTCCCGGATGCAAGGACTACGGCCGGCTGTCAGTCATGGCCCAGTACCGGTGCCGGATGTACCCCCTGCTGGCCGTGCCCCCGGAGGCCTTCCAGCCCGCCCCCAAGGTGTGGTCCGCCGTGGTGCGGATGGAGCCCTGGCAGGAGAAGCCCCGGACTGTGGCCGACGAAAGCCTCCTGGAAGCGGTGACGGCTGCCGCCTTCTCCCAGCGCCGGAAGACCATTGCCAACAGCCTGGGGGATTATCTGGAAGCCGGGGACTTTGCAGATCTGGGGCTGGATCGGCAGCTCCGGGCCGAGGATCTCACCGTAAACCAGTTTGCTGACATTGCAGATCTGGTGGCTGCCAGGAGGAGCCGGTGAGGACCTTCTGCGTGGGGGATGTCCACGGCTGCTATGACGAGCTCAAAGCCCTGCTGGACTCAGTGGCCTTTGATCCCAATGAGGATCTGCTGTTGGCCACCGGGGATATCATCGGCCGGGGTCCCCGTCCCCTGGAAACCATCCGCCTCTTCATGTCCCTGGGAAAGCATGCCGTTGCCGTGCAGGGCAACCATGATCTCTCCCTCCTGCGCAACTACTCCATCTGGCGCAACCTCCGGGACGCCTCCTCCCGGGACAAGTTTGTCGCCGGCCTGAAATCCCGGGAACTGGGGATCATCCTCGCCCAGGATGATCGAGAGGAGATCTTCACCTATCTCCGATCCAATCCCATGTGTTACAGCGATCCCGCCCGGAGGATCCTGCTAACCCATGCGGGACTCTCCCCGGAGTGGACCGTCTCCGACGCATTGATCCGGGGGGCCGAGGTGGAGCGGGTGCTGCGCTCAGACCGCTTCGACTGGTTCATGTCCAACATGTTCGCTGACAAGCCCGACTCCTGGTCCAAGATCCTCAAGGCCGACGCCCGGCTCCGTCGGACCGACAAGCTCTTGAAAAAGGACACGGCAAGCAAGTCCGCTACATTGGAGCTGAAACGGCTGATCTACTCCGTTAACGCCCTGACCCGGATGCGCTTCTGCCGGGAGGATCTCTCCCTGGAGTTTCTGTGCAAGGACGGGCCGGAGGCGGCCCGGAGCCAGGGGCTTTACCCCTGGTATGAAAAGTGCACTGGCATTGCGGGCGACGAGACTGTGATCTTCGGCCACTGGGCAGCCCTCCAGGGTCAGTGCCCCCGGAAGAACATCATCGCCCTGGACACCGGCTGCGTGTGGAAGGGCTCCCTGACCATGACCAATCTGGACAACCTCAGGATCCGCCATACCGTGGCCGCCGGGTGAGGCTGATCCGGAGAGATGAGAGGGGCGATCCGCAGATCTCCGAAATGCTGATCTGAAGTCAGCCTCTCAATGGAAGGGGAAGAAGAGAACCCCCGGAACGGGGCAGACAAAAAGGGAATGGGCCTGAGAGATCGGCATCAGGGATCAGGGAAAGAGCCTGGGCAGAGGAGCGGCGTTGCCCGCATGGATCATAGCCCAGTCCTCAGCAACACCTTCCGTTCTCAACCCTCACTCCTGAACGGACGGAGATCTCAGCATCTCAGCATCTCACCACCGCACGCAGTCCTGAACAGACGCGCACCTCAGCAGTCTCCCTTCCGCACATAGTCCTGAAACAGACAGGGGAAGTCATTCTGCACCCCGGCCTCGACCCGGGTTTCCGTCTCCAGAGTGAAGGTGTCCTCAAAGGGCGGGAAGAAGGTGTCCGCATCCAGGATCCGGGTCAGAACACGGGTGAAATACAGCCGGGAGGCAAAGGGTAGCAGTTCGGCATAAACCTTGCCGCCGCCAATGATCATCAGTTCACCGCTGCTCTCCCGGGTGAGGGTGTCCAGGGCCTCTGCTGCCGAAGTGAAGCACCTGACGTGATACCGCTCACCCAGGGACAGATCACTGGTGAGCACCACGCTGATCCTGCCGGGCAGACAGCGGCAGCCCAGGGACTCAAAGGTCCGGCGTCCCATGAGCATGATCTTGCCCATGGTCAGTTCCCGGAAGCGGCGCATGTCGTCCCGGATGTGCCAGGGAATAGCATTGTTACGGCCGATGGCCCGATCCAGATCCGCTGCGGCGATCACTGCAACCTGGGGCAAGGCGCTCACTGCTCCTCCTCCCAGTCATCATCCCAGTCCTCATCTGCCAGATCACCCTTCCCGGCGTCCCGGGGGGCGGGACCGTCATCCCAGCTGAATTCTGGCGCAGCAGCCGTCTCCCCTCCGGCCTCAGCAGCGGCGGCGGCAGCAGCAGCAGCCTCCGCCTCCACCAGATCCATGAGTTTCAGGCACAGTTCCCGGGTGCCCTGCCCGGCGGCGGCAGAGATCAGTTCAAAGGGCTCATCACCCCGTCCCAGGGACTCCATGATCTCCCCGGCCCGGCTTTGGGCCTCCTCAGGGTTTATGTCCGCCTTGTTGAACACGGTGATCCGGCGCCGGCAAGCCAGATCCTGGGAGTACTTGGCCAGTTCACTCTCAATGATCCGAATGTTCTCAGCCGGATCAGAGCCGTCCAGGGGGAAGAGATCCACCAGATGCAGCAGCACCCGGCAGCGCTCCAGGTGCCTGAGGAACCTGTGCCCCAGACCCGCCCCATCGGAGGCTCCCTCAATCAGTCCCGGAATGTCTGCCACCACAAAGGAGCGCCCCTGGCCCACCGTGGCCACCCCGAGACTGGGCACCAGAGTGGTGAAGGGATAGTCCGCCACCTTGGGATGGGCTGCGGACACGGCCCGGATGAAGGTGGACTTGCCGGCATTGGGCAGGCCCAGGAGGCCCACGTCAGCCAGCAGCAGGAGCTCCAGGCGCAAAGTCCGCTTCTCCCCCCTGGTGCCGTCAGTGTGCTGGGTGGGAGCCCGGTTCACCGAACTCTTGAACCGGGTGTTGCCAATGCCGTGAAAGCCGCCCTTGGCCACCAGCAGGCGCTGCCCCTGGCGGAGCAGATCCCCCAGGGTCTCACCGGTGCCCTCGTCAATGGCCCGGGTTCCCACTGGCACCTTCAGCACCCGATCCTCCCCCCGGGCGCCGGTGCAGTCATAGCTGCCGCCGTTCTCGCCCCTGCCGGCGGCATACCGCCGGACAAAGCGGAAGTCAATCAGGGTGTTGAGACCGCTGTCAGCCTCCAGATAGACGTCGCCCCCATCGCCGCCATCGCCCCCGTTGGGACCGCCCCGGGGAATGTACTTCTCCCGGCGGAAGCTAACGCAGCCGTTCCCGCCGTCACCGGCCTCCACCTGGATCTGCGCCTCATCGACAAATTTCATGTTGGGCTCCCTGATATAGAAAAGCCCAGCAACGGCTGGGCTGACAGAAAACAGTTAGTTTGGCTGAGATCGGAAGATCTTACTCAGCAGCGTCCACAACGCTCACGAAGGTGCGGTTCTTGGGTCCCTTGACCTCAAACTTCACCACACCGTCGGCCTTGGCAAAAAGGGTGTGATCCCGGCCGATGCCCACGTTGGCGCCGTTGTGGAACTTGGTGCCCCGCTGACGGATGATGATGTTGCCGGCAACCACCTTCTGACCACCGTACACCTTGACGCCAAGACGCTTGCTTTCCGAGTCGCGTCCGTTGCGGACAGAGCCGCCGGCTTTCTTATGTGCCATTTTCTCTTATCTCCTTAAGCCTGAATGCCGGTGATCTTGACTTCGGTGAAGTACTGGCGGTGGCCGGTGACCTTCTGGAAGTGCTTGCGGCGGCGGAACTTGACAATCTTGATCTTCTCACCGCGGCCCTGCTTGACAATCTCGCCCTGGACCTTGGCAGAAGAGATGTAGGGAGCACCCACATTCACATTCTCGCCGTCAGCGGTGAGGAGAACCTTGTCGAACTCCACCTTCTCGCCGACAGCCTTTTCGATCAGTTCAACGCGGACGACATCATCAACAGCAACCCGGTGCTGCTTTCCGCCCTCGAAAATAACTGCGTACATTTGACAATACTCCATTAGTCTCCATTGGCATGGAGACGGCAAAAACTGAATAAACTGTGCTTATTCTACCAAAAAGTTAAGCCTATGCAAGGTAAAAATATGCGGAAGATCTCAGATCTGCCCCGGCCCGGATCACAGTCGGCAGGGGCTTCAGTCCCCTTCCCCGGCGGGGATGCCGATGTTGGAATACCCCTCATTGGCGGCCAGGGTGCGGATGCTGCGGATGAACTCAGGACTGCGGTGTCCGGACAGCCGGCGCACCAGTTCCATCTGGAAATCCAGCTCCCCCTGGACCGCCTCATTCTCCAGGATCTCCTCCTCCGCCATCTCCCGGCCCAGAGAGGCTGCCTGACTGGCAATTACCGTGGACACGGAAAGCTCCGAGGCCTCGGAGGACTCGTTGCCCGTATGCTCCAGCACCGAACCCACAGCGGCCAGAACGCACTTCACCGCCTCGTTGGACGCCCGGACACCAAACTGATCACCCTGCTCCTCCGGGAGCAGCAGCGCATGCAGGGAGCGCCGCACCGGGCGCCAGTCCGGCACATCACTGATCCCCGAAGCATAAAGCCAGAGCTGCTCCAGGGTCTCCCCCAGGAGACGGGTGCCCTCGCCGCCGGCATCTCCCATGAAGGCGGCATAGTTGGGAAGCATTCTCTGGGCCAGGGCCGTGGCGAAGATCTGCTGCTGCCAGTTCCGGAGCTTCCGGATACGGCGGTAGAACATGGGACCGAAGAGCATGAAGCACTCCTTTGTGACTGTAATAGGATGATAAGCATGCGCTGCATGCGGATGAAGAAAGAAAGCCGGCACTTAAGGACAGGGTGGATCCGTCTCGCAATCCGCCTGTCCCCCGCTGTCCCGCCCCGGGGCAAACTGGTTATAATAGCCCGAAAACCGGCAAGGCACCGGCAAAAGGCAAAGTCCTGCAGTGGACGCCGCCAGTGTCCGCCACAGAGCACAATATATATGCATATATGCCGGCAGCACGGAATTGAACACAGCAGCAGAGTGAGGAGATCAGAGCAATGCAGGAATCAGGCGAGAACTATCTTGAGACCCTCCTCATCCTCTCTGAGAAGCTCCAGGACAAAGTCCGGGCCGTGGATCTGGCCAAGGAGCTCTCCTTCAGCAAGCCCAGCGTGAGCCGGGCCCTGGGGATCCTGAAGAACAGCGGCTACATCGCCGCCGACGAAAAGGGCTACATCCGGCTCACCGAGGCCGGCAGGAGCAAAGCCGAAATGATCTACGAGCGCCACAATGTGCTCACCCGGCTGTTCAGCCTGATCGCCGGCGTCTCCCCGGAAACGGCGGAAAAGGACGCCTGCCGGGTGGAGCACGTGATCAGCAACGAGACCTTCTACGGCCTGAAATCCTACCTCAGCCGGCTGGAAAAGCCCGGCTCATAGCAACGTCCTCCGGCGAAACTCCGCCGGATCCAGGAAATTCAGGCCGGCTCCCAGTTCTCGCTCTGGAGCATGGCGCTGAACACGGTCTGGGGAATGTCATCCTTGCGGATCTCCTGCTCCTCGCCGTTCTTCTGCTGATAGTAGCGGACACAGATCTGAAAGGCCACAGTCTCAAAACTCACCCGGTACTGAAAACCGGGGTTGGCATAATACCTTCTCTCGGCATCCCGCTGAGAAAAACTGTTCCAGACGGCTGAAAGTCTCATATGGCATCTCCTGCGGCACCTGCCGCATCCCCGCCAGGCATCTGACGGTCCATCCGCACCATGAACAGCCGGCCCCCGCCGGATCTGCCATGACGCCCCGGGCAGGAAGAGCCTCCGTCAGGATCCCCTGCCCCAGTGAGATTATAGATCCTGGATCCGCCTCAGGAAAGAGCCGCCCCGGACTGGACCGGACATCAGCACGCCCAAACCACGGCAAAGGAGGGAAAACACCCATGATCACATCAGATCCGGTCACACCGGCGCCCCGCATCACCGTGGACACCCACATCCATACCGTGGCCAGCGGACACGCCTTCAGCACCGTGACGGAAAACGCCCGGGAAGCCGCCAGCCGGGGGCTGGCCATGATCGCCAACACCGATCACGGGCCGGATCTCCCCGGGGGAACCAACAAGATCTACTTCAAGGGCCAGCGGGTGATCCCCCGCTTCATTGCTGGCGTGGCAGTGCTCCGGGGCATTGAGGCCAACATCCGCCACGGCCGGGGCACCGACTGCACCGAGTCCATGGAGGCGGCACTGGATCTGATCATGGCAGGCTTCCATGCCCCGGTGTACAACAACGAAGGCGAGGCAGCCAACACCCGGCGCCTGATCAGTGTGATCAGTTCCGGCCGGGTTGACGTGATCACCCACCCGGCCAACACCAAATACCCCATCAGCCTCAGGGACGTGATCCAGGCCGCCCGGGACTGCCGCACCGCCCTGGAGATCAACTGCTCCCGCTACACCCGCACCGACTCCCGGCCCCTGGCAGTGCAGCTGGCCGCCATGGCCGCCGAGGAGGGGGCACCCCTGATCATGGGATCTGATGCCCACATCTGCTATGACATCGGGTGCTTTGATCTGGGGCTCGGGGTCCTGGAGGAGGCCGGAGTGGATCCCGCAATCCTGGTGAACGCCACTCCCTTAAGGCTCCTGGAGTTCCTCCAGAGCCGCGGCCGGAAGAACACCGCCGATCTGCTGGCCCACTTCCAGTCCACCGGGGAGCACCGGACTGCTGACTGAGGAACCCGCGGTTCCCAAGCCACCCAGGGCCACCATGTTCAGCCCGGATCCGGCCCTATCTGTCACACGCCAGTCCGGATCTCCCCGCCCTGACCATCTCAGCCCCTCCTGCCAGGCCATTTCACCCGCCCCAACCTTCTGGATCTCCAGGGTCCGGAGCGTCTCATCTCTGACACACTATGCCTTCTTGCCCGGCCCCACCTCAACATCTCACTCGGCCCAGTCCGTCACTCTTCAGTTCAAGACCGATCCCCCAGATCCCGGACATGAATGACCAGGGGTGCCGCTGAGACTGTGAAATCCGCCCGCCAGGATAGCCGGCAGCTCCCGGGAGCCTGTGCTTCCCGATGTCCGCCATCTGGCGCAGTGAAAAGGAAGGAGAAGGGTGAAACTGAGACCGAGGAAGGGGATCCGGATCCGGACACTCTGCCCGCCTCCGGATCACCCGGAAAGGGAACGCACCGCCAGACAGAAGGTAAGCAGGGAAAGAAAAGGCGCGGGGATGAAGCAAGGAAGTGAGGGAAAGTGAGGAAAGCCGGCGCAGGCTCTCCGGCACACACCGTCAGGACACCTCAGACCTTCCTGGTCACCAGGGAGTGGGCCAGATCAGCCAGGAACTGCCTCAGGGGGCTGTCAGGGAAGATCGCCAAAGCCGCCACAGCGGCATCAGCTTCAGCCCCGGCCACCTCCCCGCAGTAGTCAATGGAGCCGTGGCGGCGCATAAGTTCAGCCACCTCAGGAAAGGCGTCCCGCCGCCGCTGGCCGCTGTCCTCCCCTTCCAGGCTCAAAAGGGCTCGGATCCGTGCTCCCTCTTCCTCGGAGCAGCACCCCAGCAGGTGGATCAGGGGCAGCGTCCGCTTCCCCTCAGCAAAGTCATCCCCCGGGGACTTGCCCATGATCCCGGCCTCGGAGACATAGTCCATCATGTCGTCGGTGATCTGGAAGGCGTTGCCAAAATGGGTCCCGAAATTGCGGCAGGTCGCAGCGGCAGGATCATCCCGGCCGCAGGACACCAGGGCTGCCAGTTCACAGGACAGGCTGTAGAGGCAGGATGTCTTGGCCCCGATGATCTCGAAATACTCCTCCACGGTGATATCCCCGGTGCAGCTCCGGAACATCTGCCGGATCTCCCCCTCGGACATGATCTGCACCACATCCACCAAGGTCCGGGAGATCTCGCTGTTGCCGTAGTTCAGCAGGAGCCGGAAGGCCCGGGTGTACATGTAGTCGCCGAAGAGAATGCTGGCGGGGACACCGTAGGCGGCGTTGGCCGTGGGACGGCCCCGGCGCAGTTCCGACTTGTCGATGACGTCATCGTGAAGAAGGGAGGCATTGTGCAGCAGTTCCACAGCGCATGCCAGGTGCATGTGGCTTTCCGTGTAGCCGATGATCCGGCCCAAGGTCAGCAGCAACAGAGGACGGAGTCTTTTGCCGCCGCCGGAAATGATGTGGCCGCAGATCTCATTCACCTCCTGGAAGGAGGAGCTGACTGATGCGGAAAGGCGCTGCTCCAGCTCCGCCATCAGCGGCTTCATCTCATCAATTACTGTGACAGTGGTCATCCGGATCTGTGCTCCCTGTTGGCTTTCGGATCCGGGACTGCTGCTGCCGGATCATGAATGCGGCTCCCCTGCTGACGGTCTGAGGGGAAGACGCAGACACCGGGTGATTTTACCATAACGGCAAACATGGTAGAAACACGGCCGGTCCGGGACCGGGGCCGGGGCTGGAGGCCAGCAGGCGTCAGGACGGCCTTTAAGCCATCTGATCCGAGAAGGCCGGGGACGCTGGGCTTAAGCCATCAATACGGGAAGTCAGAGAAACGCTGAAAGGCAGAGGCAGAAGCCGGAAACCGGATCCATGAACAGTGGAGCTTTGTCAGGAAGGGGAGGAAGGGGAGGAAGGGGAGGAAGGGGAGGAAGGACAGGACGGACGGCTGCAGGGGCGGAGCCGGTAGCGGGGCGCGCCCAGGCGCCGGGAAAGGACACTGCCCGCAAGACAGCCGGCGGCCAGCCCCAGGCAGGCGCCGGCCACAGCTCCGGCATCCCCTTGATCTGCGGGATCAAGATAAGAGCCGGCCAGGGCACCGGCCAGAAGGAACAGCACCGGCAGCACCAGGAGAAGCAGGATGGTCCGGAGCAGAAGCCCCTCCTCCGCCTCCACGACCACCAGCTGCCCGGGCTGAAACAAGGATCCGGGCTCCTTGGGGATCCTCACAGTTACGTCCCGGGACATGAGGCCGGCAACCGTGGCCGTAGCGCAGTTGTCCCGGGAGGCGCAGGCCCCGCAGGCCTCCCGCCGCCGGCAGGAAACTGTGACCATCCCGTCCTGGCAGGAGGTCACCACACCCATGGCCACCACTGTCACCGAGCTGTCACTCCAGAACCACGCTCTGGGCAATGGTGCGGGCCATGTCTGGAGGGATCTGGCCGATGACCGCAATATCCAGGTTCTCCGAGATCCTCTGGCGGTACACCGTGGTGGCATTAAGGGTCAGCACCGGCACCGAGATCTCTGACACATGGCTGGTCAGATAGATGGACACATCCGTGAACTTGTTGGAGATAAGCATGTACTCCGAGCTGGAGTCCGTGCCGAACACCGCATGACGGTTGGTCCGGACCACAAAGAAGTTGTCAGGGAGCCAGCCCAGTTTCCACCGGAGCTTCTCGCTGGCCACCTGGGGGATCCCCGGTCGCAGGAGACCGGGCAGACGGCGCACCGTGTCCTCCAGCACCGGCGGAACGCTGCCGGACACCTTGAGGTTCACGGTCATGAAGCGCTCCACCAGGCTGCCATTCACATCGCTGACATCCAGCTGGACAATCAGCCCCGTCTCCTGATCAGCGGCCAGCAGCAGGTTGTAGCCGAAGCCGTCGGAGGGCACCAGCTTCACCATGTCCACGATCAGATCCGCCACCCGGCTCTGGCCCAGGGAGTAGACATCGTAGCGCTGGCAGATCTCGTCGGCGGAGGAGTTCAGAAGACGCAGGAAAAGGTTGGGGAAGTAGGAGTCGCCCACGGAGTAGTATTTGTCCCCGGGCTCAATGTAGACAATCTGATCCCGGTAGTTGATGACCCCGTTGGGCATGCCGTTGAGGAACTGCATGAAGGTGGTGGGAACCCCGTCCACAAAGCCGTGAGAGATCCGCATGGACTCAATGACGCTCAGGGTCATGTGAACCACGTAGTTCTCGTAGGACAGACGTCCCTGGGCCTGCTCGGCCCGCTTGACAATGGATACGGCGTCACGGTAGACGGCGGCGTCACCTTCGGCCGCCGCCGGCAATCCCGTCAGCAGGAATATGACGGGCAAGAGGATGAAAGCAAAAAGTCGCTGCATGTTCCCAGACGCCGGAAGCACAGCCCGCTGTCAGTTGCCGGAGGATCTCTGCATACGGCTCTGGAGAGCGTGATCCTGGAGCAACGCCTCAATCTGGGCAAGCTCATGATTGGAGATCTTGCCAGGCTGCACGAAATCCGGCGTCAGGTCACGGTCACTGGTGTTCTCAGGGAGGCTGTAGCCGCTCTGGGGCAGAACCTCAATAGAGCTGGGGGTGGAGCGGATGTTGGCCCGCACCGGGGAGGCAATGCCGCCGTAGGGAGTGGTGTTCAGCACCTGATCCACTGAGCCGGCGCCGTTGACGGAGTAGTAGTTGACACCGGTGACCGCCAGGGCGGCAACGGAAGCGGCAATGGCTGCCTGGCCGAAGTAGCGGAGGACGCCGGCAAACCTGCGGGTCTTGCGCTCAGGCTGGGTCATGAGAACAGGCTCGGAGGCGAACCGGGCCTCAAAGCGGTCCATGAACCCGCGGCTCAGAGAAGCAGGAGCCTCTTTCCGGAGCAGGGCCCCGATCAGCTGATCGGCTTCCCATTCCCTGCGGGCGTCAGCATCGGAAGCAATGCTGCGGATCAGGCTACCGCTGAGATCCTCGCCGTCAGCCGCAGCTGAAATGCTCTCATGTGGGATCATATGTCACTCCTAATCTTTGCTCATGTACGGCTTTATGACCTTGCTCAGGCTTTCCCTTGCCCGGGAGATCCTGGACTTCACGGTGCCAACCGGGCACCCCATACGCCGTGCAATCTCGTCATAACACAAACCTTCCAGCTCGCAGAGGACCAGGGCCTGCCGCAGATCTGCAGGCATCTGATCCAGCGCCTGCATCAGCATCCGCTGCAGCTCCTCGGAAGAAAGGAGATCCTCCGGGCTCTCGATATCATGAAGGCGCTCGCTGCCGTCATAAATCTCCACCTCAGGATCTGCCGCGTCTACCGACACCACCTGCTGAACCTTGGACTTCACAAAGCTCTTGGCACAGTTCTGGGCTATGGTGTACAGCCAGGTGTAGAAGGCGCTTTCTCCCCGGAAGGTCGGAAGGGCCTCATAGGCCTTGATAAAGGTCTGCTGAGCCACATCCTCACAGTCAGCAGGCTCATGAACAAACCTGCCCACGATGCTCAGAACCCGGTACTGATACTTGGAGACCAGCAGGGAGAAGGCATTCTTGTTGCCTTTCAGCACTTCTTCGATTATCTGCTGATCTGCTAGCTCTTTGCTCACAAGAAAAAGACTCCAGGAACTTTCCCGCACCAAGCACAGTTCTGCCAGCCGACAGATAGTAAGACTGGCAGGAACGCAAAAAGTTCACTTTTTTTCATTAAAAACTGCGGCACCTGGAACATGGGACTCCCACAGTCCCAGAAAACACGCCCCGACAGGCTAAGCAGGTGCCAATTAACCCATTATGAGGATTTTATCACACTTTCGCCACCAGCCCCACAGTCACAGGCCCGGGCGGCGCCTCCCGGGCTTTGAGCGAGGCGGCAGTTCTCACTTGCCGGCTGTGCTAGAATGAAACCGGCACAGGAGCCGGAACACACCATCAGATCAGCCGGCGGAAGGGAGAGACCATGAACAAGGCCAACCGCATCTTTTCAGGGATCAACATCGGGCTGAGCATGGTCTACTGGCTGGCGGTGTTTCCCCTGAGCCACTTCGGCCCCTTCCTAGACGAATCCACCACCGGATCCGCCATCAACATTGCCACCATGTTCTTCGTGATCCTGGTCATCGCCAACGGTCTGTGGTGCCTGAGCAGCACCCTGGTGCTGCACATGCCCCGGGTGATGCGTATCATGCTTTTATCCTTAGGTCTGGTGTGCCTGGATCAGGTCATCCACTTCCGTGAGCTCCCCAACACCGCCCCTCTGGTGCTGCCCTTCCTGGTCACCGCCCTGATGCTGTTCGCACTGTCCCAGGTGCGCTGCAGCGAATACCGGCGCAACCTGATGCTGTGGACCATCCTGGGAGGCTGCACCGTCAATGCGGTCATGCATGACGTCACCTTTGTCATCCAGTACAACATGGAGCCGCCCCAGTCCGACAGCATCCTGGCCAGCATTGGCATTGCGGTGAGCCTCTACATGCTGCTCAGGGCCCGGCCCACGGTGCTCATGGTCCTGGGCAATCTGTTCGCCCTGATCTTCCTGTACCTGTATTTCCTGCACCATATCTCCGTCAAGGCAGTGTTTGTGGTGGTGCCCTCCTGTATGGTGCTGCTGGGACTCCTGTTCAAGGAGAAGACCCAGATCGGGATCATGGTCTCCGCCGTGATGCTGATCTGCACCTGGCTGACCCATCTGATGGAGTTCTATGGGGACTTTGATCTCATTGAGGAACTTAACCACTACTGGACCAACACCCTGGCCCATGTGCGCACCGCCTCGGCCCACCTGCTGTACGGTCACGGCCACGGGACTTTTGCCATGGCCAACCTGGAGAGCAATCCCAACTATTACACCGAAAGGGCCTACAGCACCGTGCTCCACCTGCTGACCATCGGCGGGATCTTCGCCCTGGTGCCCCTGCTCCTAGCATGGTATGCCCTGATCAGAACCTCCCTGGGAAAGCACCTCACCTGGACCGAGAAGGCCGGCAACATCTGCCTGGTCCTGCCCTTCATCCTGGCCACCGTGGTCGCCAGCGTCAGCGTGTTCTCCATGCCGGTGTTCTATGCCATGGCCACCGTGATCTGGTACAACTCGACCCAGGACGAATGGAACAAGCGGATCATTGACCGCAAGAAACTGGTTTTCGGCAGGGTGCCCATTGCGATCACCACACTGGTCCTCCTCACCTACTGTGCCACCGCCCTGGTGTCCATCTTCCAGCTGGACCGGATCATCCGGAACAATGACTGTGGTGCCATAGAAGACCATGTCATCAACCCCCTGCCCTTCAACATGCAGATCTCGGAGTTTGAGATGACCTGCGTGTACAACAACCTCATGATCCTGCCTGTTGACACCTGGCTGGCCCGGTACCGGGAGATCGTCACCAAGGAGATAATCCCCTTCCATCCCAAGAAGGTCTTCTTTGAGCAGCTCATCGCTCTGGAGGATCACTACACCCCGGAGGAGCGGGAGGAGATCCGGGAAATGGCTGACCGTCTCTACCCCACCCTGGTCATGGAAATGGACGAGAAGAAGCATCCGGAGGCAGAGCAGGAGTCCGGCCCCGATCCGGTCGCCGGCACCCGGGACACCGGATCCGGAGATGATCCCAAAACGAGCGGGGAACCATCCCCCGCCCCGGAGAGTCAAGAACCGGCATCAGCCGCAGAAGGTCAGGAACCATCCTCAACCCAGGAGGAACATGGACAGGGACAGGACACGGTGCCACCTGCAAAAGGCCTGGAGCCGGCCCCATCTCAGGAGGAACAGTCTCCGGCATCACCAACAGAAGATCTGAAGTCGTCCTCTGACCATGAGGAACAGAGTCATAACCCAGTGTCACCTGCGGATGATCTGGAGCCGGATCAGGGCACTGGCAGCGGTGAGGATCCCAGGCTGACGGCAGCAGAAGAGACGCCTCTGCCTGAGACACCCGCCGCTACCATCACGGACAGCGTGGAATGAGGACCCCCAAAACCGGGAGAACAGGGCTGATCTGAGCCGATCCAGATAAAAGGGGGAATGGAAAGGAAAGGGTTCACTGCCAAAAAGAGTCGGCCCCGGCGGTCACGGGATCATCCCGGAGACCGCTCACCGGAAGCGGCTTTTCAGCCTTGGGACCTGAAAACATCATGCCCCGGGAAAAGTGATAAAATGAACACGGACCCGGGAACAGGTCACAGAATTGCAACCACACCGGACACAGGACACTCCCCGTCCGGGAACCCAGACAGGAAACACCAGACATGAGCGATCATACTGAAAGAGAATGTGACGTGCTGATCATCGGCAGCGGCGCTGCCGGGCTGACCCTGGCGCTGAAGCTTGCGGACGAGAACCCCGATATCAAACTGATAGTGATCAGCAAGGGCCCCATCTCCGAGGGCTCCACCTCCAAGGCCCAGGGCGGCATTGCCGCCGTCTGCGACGTGTATGCCGACAATGACAGCATTGACTCCCATATCAGCGACACCCTGATTGCAGGTGCGGGCCTGTGCGAGCGCAGCGCCGTCGAGTTCACCGTCCGCAACGCCAAGGAGAGCATCCAGTGGCTGATCAAGGAGGGCGTGGACTTTGACAAGATGGATGACTCCGACACCGACTACCATCTGACCCGGGAAGGCGGCCACAGCCACCGGCGCATCTTCCATGCCGCCGACGCCACCGGCAAGGCGGTGCAGGACACCCTGATCAGCCAGGCGGTCAACCACCCCCAGATCACCGTGCTGGAAAAATTCAATGTCATTGATCTGGTGACCACCAGAAAACTGGGACTGCCCGGCAACCGGGTGCTCGGGGTCTATGTTCTCAACTGCGCCACCGGCCGGGTGGAGAACATCTACGCAAGATTCACGGCCCTCTGCACCGGCGGCGCCTCCAAGGTCTACCAGTACACCACCAACACCGAGGTGAGTTCCGGTGACGGCATCGCCATGGCCTGGCGCGCCGGATGCCGGGTGGCCAACATGGAGTTCAACCAGTTCCACCCCACCACCCTGTACAGTTCCACCGACCGGAACTTTCTCCTGTCCGAGGCCCTCAGAGGCGAGGGTGCGCTCCTGAAGCGTCCCGACGGCACCCGGTTCATGCCCGACTATGACAGCCGTGAGGAACTGGCACCCCGGGACGTGGTGGCCCGGGCCATCGATCATGAGATGAAGCGCCTGGGTGCCGACTGCATGTACCTGGACATCAGCTACAAGGACAGCGAATTCATCCGCAAGCACTTCCCCAACATCTATGAGCGGTGCCTGAAGGCGGGCATCGACATCACCAAGGAGCCCATACCTGTGGTCCCGGCCGCCCACTACACCTGCGGCGGCGTCATGGTGGACGAGCGCGCCCTCACAGACATATCGAACCTCTACGCCGTCGGCGAGGTCTCCTACACCGGTCTCCACGGCGCCAACCGCATGGCCTCCAACTCCATCCTGGAATGTCTGGTGTATGCGGCCTCCGCAGCCCGGGACATCCTGGGCAAACTGGGATCGGCCCAGGGGATCGTGAAGTTCCCCTTCTGGGATGACAGCCAGGTCACCGACTCCGATGAGGAAGTCATCATTCAGCACAACTGGCGTGAACTGCGGATGGTGATGTGGGACTATGTGGGCATTGTGCGGACCAACAAGCGTCTCCAGAGAGCCCAGCACCGTATTGATCTGCTGAAAAAGGAAGTCCGAGAGTACTACGAGAACTTCCGGATAACCAACAACCTGCTGGAACTGCGCAACCTGCTGCAGATTGCCGATCTGGTGGTGCGCTCCGCCCTGGAGAGAAAGGAGTCCCGTGGACTCAACTACAACACCGACTACCCGGACATGCTGGAGAACTCCAAGCCCACAGTGCTGACCCCAAACCAGTAAGCCGGCTGAGCAGAGGCGCCGTCGGACATCATCGGCCGGCGTCTCTCCGTCCCTGACGGCGGGCGGCACAGCACACGGTCACGTCCGGCAGGATCCTTCCCACAGCGGCTGACAGGCTGTTCAAATTGGTGGAGCAGGAACAGGAGAACGATCACCAGCAACGGATGACTATGCTGGAAAATGATCAGCTCTTTCTTGAAAGTCAGACCAAAATATCACTGCGGGGTCTTGCTTATCTGTTTGTGCTGGTTCTGATCCTGCTTCTTTCTGGTGTGGAAAATCTACAAAAATCTAAGCATTATCAATACAAATTTCTGATCGTCCATTCCACAAACTCGTGATCATCAATTCTCCTTTTTCGTGATCATACCCCTCCCACCATCACCTCCCAGGACCACCCCGTCCGTCCATACCGCCCAAATTACCATTCTCCAACCTTCCCGGTCTATTTTTACCATGAACGTCCCTTCTCACCCCCGATCCATGGTAAGCAAGGCTTACACCAGGAACCTGACGATGGTCTCCCTGGTCAGAAAACAAGCTGAAATTTGACGCAGGTGGGGCAAAACGGGCTCGGGCTCTTGGGACCGTGTATCAGTGAGGGGGAATTTAAGATCGGGTTATAAAGAATGCCAGAGGCCAGATGGGTGGTCACAGGATGATGTTTTGCCGCTCTTTCTGTGCCCCGATCCATTGCTGTCAGTGCCCTTCTACTTTGTCCTAGATGTTGCTCCTGGTGTCAGTGCCCTTCCACTTTGTCCTAGATCTTGCTCCTAGGAATGTCTAACACCGGTCTCCCTTTTTTCTATAGGGTTGATCCCTTCTTTGTAGATCCGGGTGTCTCACTTTAATGTTGGGAGTGGTTGCTCGATTGTCAAAGACTCTCAGGTTGGGAGGGGGTAGCTCCGGGTCTGCTCTTGGCGTCGGACTGGGAGCCCCGGGCATGCACCCGGCGTCGGGCTGGGAGCCACGGACCTGCACTCGGCGTCGGGCTGGGAGCCCCGGGCCTGCACTCGGCGTCGGGCTGGGAGCCCCGGACCTGCGCTCGGCGTCGGGCTGGGAGCCCCGGACCTGCGCTCGGCGTCGGGCTGGTATGCCCTGATCAGGATATGATGCTCAAGATCCGCGATGTTACCGGGTGAATAATTACGGAGTCCTGACCATGCCAGTATCTCTATGTGACCAAGCATGTGGCGCTTCAGGGGGACTTTGAAACAGTCCTGTCCCAGCGCAGGGATTTCAATTACCTGAGCCGGCTTGTGGATGATCGGAGCCGGGATACACCATGCTCTCCTATGTGAACAACTAGTTCCACAACGAAGATCTCATGCTCAGGAACGATGAGGATGAACTTAGGTGCAGAGCAATTCTTTTATGGATGACAATCGCCGCCTGCGTGGTATGATATGTGTGTGGTATACAGGCTTGACCTTGATGGTGCCGCCTGTAGTCGGTGTCAGGATGAGAGCCGACGTTCCGGAGCTTTACTGCCCCTTGAGTGAGTTAAAAATGGTAAAAATGGTAAGTTACCATTCTTACCATCTGTTACCAAAGTTACCATTGTTACCATTGTTACCAAAGTTACATCCGGATGGTCCGGTCAACTGGCTTCCTGGTCCCGGGGTCCTGTCCTTAAAGCAGGCTTTGCACAGCAGAACAACCAGACTTTAAGGAAGCCTTGATGAAAAACACATCAGACTCCGCCTAAGCACCCGCCTCCGGTGCCGGAGCCGGGACAGGCTCTGGCGCCGCGTCCGGCTTTACCTCAGGGGCCGGCTCAGCCAGGGGTACGGGAGCCCGGAGCAAGCCACGCACCGGCGGCGTTGTTGACGCGCTGGTGGAGCTCTGCCGCAACATACACA
>ERZ842401.1385-NODE-1385-length-34893-cov-8.745938_pt1 | contig 34893 bp, 37 predicted proteins | sample MGYA00521270_ERZ842401 | MGnify/ENA primary metagenome ERZ842401 (study PRJEB31892, sample SAMEA3878208) | bioreactor metagenome | biome: Moose rumen | place: Sweden | collected 2011-10 | study: EMG produced TPA metagenomics assembly of the PRJEB12797 data set...
TACTCCTGAATTTATACTCGCTGTTACCGTTCTCTTAGGTGCAGTTAGGGAGATAGCCAGTAGCTCTTTAGACTTTTTAGACTATAAATCTTTAAAATTGGAGGTTAATATGAACTGTAATCCGAAAAATCAGATGAGGAACTCCACGTAGTTTTCTGGAGTGACGATCGTCGCGGATGATACTGAATATGACTCCATGAAAGACTTAGGAATGCTGGTGTTTGCCTTACTTGGATTCCACTTCATCTCAAAAACGTCAAAGACCCCATCTGCTTCCTCGATATAGTCTATCTCCTGCTGTGACTTTGTACGCCAGAAGTAGCAATTGCAAAAATAATGCCGATAATGATTGTATTTTATACGCTCAGAAATAAAGAAATTCTCCCATAGAGCTCCCATGTCGTTGCGCATATCCGATGAAGCAAATTGCTGTATCACCGCATTACGCACGCCATTGTCATAAAAATAGATTTTCTTGGATTTCTTTAATTCGTTGCGGAGGTTTCTGCTTAGTCCATTTAGTCGGAAGATAACAAAACATTTTTCAAGCAGCTCAATATATCTCTCCACAGTCTTACTATCAGTGCCTATCGTTTGTGCCAACTCGTTGTACGACACCTCCGAGCCTACCTGAAATGCCAAAGCACGCAGCAGCTTGTCCAGCACATCAGGCTTACGCAGATTATCAGTTGCCAAGATGTCTTTATACAGATAGCTGTCTGTTAACATCCGAAGAAGTTCCTTCGGGTCACTTTCATGATTAAGTATGTCTGGATAAGAGCCATAGATAAGCCTTGACTCCAGACGTTTCCTTACTTCTAAAAAGCCCTCTGTCTGATATATCTCTGCTGTTGATATAGGGAACATTTGATACTCAAATTTTCTTCCTGTCAAAGGCTCGTTCAATTGATTTCTTAATTCGAACGCAGACGACCCTGTGGCAATAACCTGTATATTCGGGATATTGTCAACCATCAGTTTCAGTGTCAAACCAATATTGTCAATTTTCTGAGCCTCGTCTATGACTATCAGTCTTTGGGCACCCACCACCATTTGAAGGTCCTTTAAATTGCGATTAGTGAGGATGGCTGCTGTCTGTGGCTCGTCACAATTCAGATAGAGGGCTCTCTCAATATCATCATTGATGATAGTTTTGAGCAGAGTGGTCTTGCCTACCTGTCTCGCTCCAAGAAGAATAATAGCTTTCCCCCTGAAACATCTATCAAGAATATCCTGTTGCAGTATTCGCTTAAACATAAGACTTATATCATAAAAGTTCTGGGCAAAGATAACTATTGTATTGCGATTATGCAACTTTTTTGGAACGTAATCCGAAAAAGTATGGCTTTTTTTGGATTACGTTCCCCAAAAAGCAAGAAATGGCTGGATCCCATCTTTACGTCCGCCTATTGAGAGAACATCAGATGGTACATATAGTATCTTCATCGATGCTGATGATTTGGATTATCTGGTTACTGGTACTGGTGATATTGTAGAAGAGGCCAAATAACTGACACTAACTGGCACTAACCTACACTAACAGGAAGGTGCCTTTATAGTATGTAGTAACTTTGCATTGTCAATGAGAATCATTGATGGGACTTGGAAATCATGGACAGCGCGCAGCCTAATTTTCAATTCTCAATTGTCAATTTTCAATTTAAAAGAAATGCCGATTTTAATTAAGGTTTACGAGAACAAGATCAAGAACTCTGCGGCCTATGGCCGTTACTTCGGTCGTGTGGTTTCAACCAAGACCATGACCTATCAGGAACTCTGCAAGCATGTGTCTGAACACAACTCAGTCTATGGCCCTGACGTCTGTCTGGGCGTGGCCAACAAGCTGCAGACCTGTATCCTGGAACAACTGCTGGAAGGCAAGAAGGTGCAGTTCGGTGAGCTGGGTACGTTCTACCTCTCGGTGAAGAGCACCAGCGTGGAGAACCCAGAGGACTACAACCTGGGTGTGAACATCAAGGGACTGTTCCTCTGCTTCGCTCCCTCTCGCACAGACGTGAGCAACCTCTCTTCTAAGATGCTGAAGGAGAAAGCCACCTTCATGAACGTGAAGGATCTCATCGAGAGCAAGAAGAAAAAGACCAATGATGCCGCTACCGATGAGGACAGCACTGGTACCAATCCATCTACCCCAACAAGCACAGACACTGGCTCGACAGAGACAGGTGGAGAGAGCACTGGTGGCTCTGGAGGTGAAAGCACTGGAGGCGATAGTGGCATAGGCTAAGCCCCACCTAAGGAGCTGAGTTGGCAGTGAGTGTCCGGAGGGATCAGCGAGGACACCAATGGGAGACTTTCTGTACACGACGTTACAAACAACTCCATGACACACGCGAAACTGTCCTGTACGCGCCTTGCACTCACTGACCAACACTTTTTATAATGCAAAGATGCAATAATGCAATAATGCATAGATGCAAATATGCAAAAATTAAAACATTCAATAATTAAAACATTCAGAGTTATGAACATCAAATGGAACACCATCAAGCAGATCCTTCAGGTAGTGGCCACCATCATCACCGCCATCCTTGGATCAATTGCCGTGCAGAGCTGCATGTGAGTTTAGAGTTTAGAGTTTAGAGCTTAGAGTTTAGAGTTTAGAGCTTAGAGCTTAGAGCTTAGAGTTTAGGGCCTTCAGCCCGACCTCATTTTTGGAGCGTTAAGAAAATCGTGAGCGTTTTCCGTTAAAAGCGCTGCACCAATTAGAGACCCGAAGGGGATCGTCTTGCAGCGCTTAGGAAAACGTGAACGATTTTTAGCGAAGAAATACAGTGCAAACCGAATGCAAAGTCAAGCTTGCTTGAGCTATGCTGAGGTGCAGCCTGTATTCTTGCAAAAAAAATGCAGTCGGGCAGCCTTTCTTGGTTCATTCTTTCCCCTGCGGGAAAGAATGAACGAACAAACAAACAAAGAAAAATAATGAAAGAAATAAAACTAATAATAATCCACTGTTCCGCTACGAGAGCAAACCGACCATTCAGCACAGAATCTCTGATCGCCACAGGCCGTCAGAGATTCGGCCAACCCTCCTACCACTACTATGTAAGACAAAGTGGAGAAGTGGTGCAACTGCTCCCAGAACACGTACGTGGTGCCCACGCCAAAGGCTACAACAGCCTATCCATAGGCATCTGCTACGAAGGAGGCCTAGACGCCCAGGGCCATCCTGCCGACACCCGTACAGAGGCGCAGAAAGCCGCCCTGCTGACCCTCTTGCAGGCACTGAAGGAACGCTATCCAGCCGCCCGCATCATAGGACACAACGAGCTCCCCCACGTAGCCAAAGCCTGCCCCTGCTTCCTCGCCTCCGCAGCCTACGCTGCCCTGCAGCCAGGACATAGGTAGTGAAAGACAACGGAAAAGAAGAACTCTTTGCTTTATTATGATATCACTAGTGTTTGAAAAAATCTCCAGACACTAGTGATATTATTTTTGTTATGATAAAATAATTCACAAGTTTGCGAATTATTCGATTTATATGCTTATCTTTGCAAATGAAATACGATAAACTATGAATATACAATTTGACAACCGAGCTTTAGAAGAACTCTATTATCACGGCAAAACTACTGGTAATCAGTATCGTAGATTGTCTAAAGACATCATAAAGCAGTATGTTAAGGTAGTTAATTATTTGAAAGCTGCACGACGAATAGAAGATTTATTCTTTATCAAATCATTGCATTACGAGAAAAAGAAAGGTGATTTGAAAGGGGCAGATGTGGTATGGATAAACAATCAATATAGGTTGTTATTCAGTAGTTCGCCTGATGAAGAAGGTATAATAGTAAATGCATTATTGTTTGAAATATCTAAGCATTATGAATAAGAAGATAACTCCATTTGTATCAACTCATCCCGGAGAATTGATTAGGGATGAATTAAGAGAGAGAAAAATGACCCAGAAGCATTTGGCAGAGCTATCTGGTATTAAGCCTTCCGTGCTTAGCGAAACCATCAATGGCAAGCGCTCTTTGTCGCTTAATGTCGCTATGGCATTGGAGAAATCTCTTGGGATTCCAGCAGATTACTGGATGAATCTTCAGACTCAATACGATTTGGATACGTCTGACAGTAACAGAGCTAGTAATCAATGTGAGACTGTGGCTGTGACAATTCCAATCAAAGACAGAAATCTATTGAGAGAGATTGCCCGAAAATTTGGTTGGGCTTGTCTGTAGTATATTACAAGAATCCCCGTGCAGAAACTTGCACGGGGATTTCTATTCATAATGACATCGCTGCTTCAACCTTCTCTTCCAATGCTTCTTTTATGTAGCCATTCAGAGTTAGTCCTGCCTGCTTGGCCAGCATGGCAATTTGCCGATGAATTGCAGGTGTAAGGCGAATGTTCAATGTACCAGTATAGCTTTTATCAGGTTCAATGCCTTCATCCTTGCAATAGGCGAGATAATCATCTAATGCTTCATGAAATGCTTCTGTCAATTCCTTAACGCTTTCGCCTTCAAAATTGACAAGTCCATTGATTCCTTCTATTTTACCGAAGAATACTTGATCTTTCTCGCTATAGGCCACAGAGCCTAAATAGCCTTTATAGGTCATGGTGTTCATAGTGTCCCTCCTTATTAATCTATTAATCCTGCAATCTTTAACTCATCAAGGACTTGCTGTAGGGCATATCTTTTAACGATATTTCCAGGATGAGGTTTATGTAACATTATAGGTCTTTTATCTCCGTTCTTAAATATTACTCGAGAGCCAGAAGTGTGACCTTTTTTTACTTGTACATAGCCATAACTGGCAAGCAATTGCTGCATTTCATCGAAGGTAAAGTCCGATGGTAGCTTCAAAAAACGTTCTCTTAGTTTTTCTTTTGTGCTCATATTGTCTCCATTTTGAACGCAAATGTAACTAATATTTAGTTACTCTCCAAATATTCAATTAGATTTTCGGGAAAAAATAAGAATCCCCGTGCAGGTCTGCACGGGGATTTCAGATAATATACTATTGCTTCTTCCTTCTAACAAATCTCTTACTATCTAACAGCATTAGTTTGTCTTCAAAGCTAAGGTTGTATATTTTCCATCATCAACTTGACGTAGATATACTTTGGATAGTGCCCTAGTACCGTAAGGGTAACAGGACAAATCCAGATATCGTGAGAAAAACCTTCAAGTCCGTTCACTTGATAAGTAGCTCCACGCAACAGGGCTGATTCCTGTTTGACACATTCAAAGTAGCCCTTACTTCCTAAATGAAGAAGGCGTTGCCTTGATGGACGCACTAATACCCGTACTCTCTTTTCGCCGCTTTTGTCAAGAAACTTCAACAGACGATCAGAGCCTGCCACCATAGCCAAATTATATCGGTCACCAGGCCATGGCATATCAATATACCAGGTCTTATCTTCTGGCACAAAGACAAATTGCAGGTCATACACTCGGTGACGAAAGCCACACACCCCTTTTACGTAAACTCCTGCGAGTTTAGCATACATTATCATTTTATTCAGCATATGTAAGATGATTTTGCGGAAACACGATTCCATGTTCCCAAATGATGGTGCAAAGATACATCACATTTGCGAATAATCAAAATACGCTGTTTTTCAGCGAGTTGAAAGATTGGTATGGTTTTTGCGGAATGGTTAATATTTATTCTGCTGCTTTCTTCCGATACCACTCCTGCATCACGTAGAAGGCTTTCTTCTTCTCGCCCCAACTGGAGATGAGACCTTTACGGTTGAAGAAGTCCTGAATGCCAGGGAGCTGGCGACGAGGAGAACGGAAGTCCATCAGGATCCAAGGAGAGGTACCTGCGAGTCCTTCGATCTTCTCAAACATCACGATGTTGTTCTTATAGACATTCTCCTGAAACTCCTCCGTGAAACGCTGGTTGACATCACCATGATAGCCTGCCAAGGCACCACCGCCGAACTCACTGATGATCACAGGCTTGTTGTATGGAATCTCCCACGTCATCTTAGGAGCATCGTTCACATCACGATACCATCCGATGTACTCGTTGAAGCTCACCACATCGACAAACTCATTCATATTGTCGTTCAGACGGTTATGGTAATTCTGTGCAGACGTGACTTCCATCGCCATGCTGATCAGACGTACATTGTCCAACGTACGGGCATGCTTGGACAGGCTGCTCAGGAACTTGTCACGGGCATCACTGTGAGGGGTCTCGTTGGCAATGCTCCAGATGATGACCGCACAGCGGTTCTTATCTCGTGTGATCATATCTGTCAGCTGACGCTGGGCATTGTCGTAGGTGGCTTGGTTCTCCCATGAGATGGTCCAATAGACAGGGATCTCACTCCACACCATGATACCCATGCGCTCTGCCTCACGCACCATCCGCTCATTGTGCGGATAATGCGCCAGACGCACGTAGTTGCATCCCAACTCCTTGGCCCATGAGAGCAACGTATGGGCATCTTCGGTGGTCCAGGCACGTCCCTGACGGAAAGGTGCTTCCTCGTGAATGCTCACGCCACGGAGGAAGACTGGCTGTCCATTAAGCAGAATCTCCTTCCCTCGTGTCTCGATGGTACGGAAACCTATCTCATCGCTCAGACGCTCTGTACCCATATCGACCGTGACCTGATAGAGCTTAGGTTGCTCAGGGGTCCACAACTGTGGCTTGGCCTTCACCTCGAAAGAACCACGTCCCTCAGCATCGGTAGTGACCGTCTGCTTGATTTTCAGTTCGGGAATCTCCACCGTGACCCTACCTCCTAAGATAGGACGATTCAGCTTCACCCAGCCCACAATCTTCGTGGCATCACCCTTGGCCAACTGCACGTAGTAATCCTCGATATAGGTTTCTGGTACCTGCACCAACATTACGTCGCGTGTGATGCCACCGTAGTTCCACCAGTCGAAGTTGAGCGTAGGCACATTGTCCTGATGACGCTGGTTGTTCACACGCACCACCACAAAGTTGTCGCCTTCTTTCAGCACATCTGTCACATCGAAATTGAAAGGCGTGAACCCTCCGACATGCTCACCCACCTTCTGACCGTTCACCCACACCATAGAGAGGTAGTTCACGGCACCGAAATACAAGATGGCCCGCTTCCCCTCTTCCTGATGATAGGTAAAGCTACGCTTGAACCAAACAGAACCCTCATAGAAGAAGAGCTGGTCGTCCTTGGTATTCCAGTCGGAAGGGATGTCCATGATAGGTGAGGTATCGAAATTATACTCCACCAGTTCCTGCGGATTGCTGGGCTTACGGTTGTCCCCGAATCCACCCCTATCCATTGGCCTCAAACGATAGTCATAGTATCCATTATCGAAGGGATCGACAATGTAGTTCCACTTCCCGTTCAAAGAGGTACTCTGACGGGCAAACACATTCTGCAACAAGGGCACTTCACGCACTTCTGCCCGAAGGCTGATGACAGCCAGCAATGTTAATAACAAGAAGGTTGTTCGTTTCATATTTTTAGTTTTTAGTTTAGAGTTTAGGGTTTAGAGTTTAGAGTTTAGGGTTTAGAGTTTAGAGTTTAGGGTGCTGCTTCGCAGCCACTATCCACTATCCATTATCCACTATCCATTATTCATTATTCATTATCCACTATTTAACTTCCAGCTTCAGCCCCTGCCCTCTCACTGTGGCCAGCTCGATCTTAGGGTCTGCAGCAAGGTGGACACGCAGCTTGCGTACAAAGACATCGAGACTGCGTGAGACGTAGTAGTCGGTATTACCCCAGATGCGATACATCAGGGCATCTCGGCTCACTATCTCCCCTTGGTTCTCTATCAGCAGGCGTAGAATCTTACCTTCTGTCTCCGTGAGATGTTCTTCGCTGCCATCAGCAGCTTGTAGGGTATTAGTACGGGCATCGAAGGTATAGCTGCCAATGTGCATCTGCTGGGTCTCATTGTAGGCCCGCTCTCCCCGCTTCAGCTTCAGCAGGGCCTTGATGCTGGCATCAAGCTCCTCGGGTACGAAAGGTTTCTTCAGGTAGTTGTTCACCCCCAGCCGATACCCATGACTCACATCCTCTGGTGAGGTGAGGGCCGAGGTGAAGAAGATCAGTGTATCTCCATCGGTCTCACGGATTTTCTCCACCATCTGGAAACCGTTCATCACGGGCATGTCGATGTCAGCAATAATCACATCGGGATGATGCTGGTTCCAAGCCTCCAGTCCCTCTGCTCCGTTGCTGGCTGTGATGATGTCGTAGCCTCCAATCAGTTCCTGCAGACTGCTACTGATGATATAGCTCAGGTTGGCATCATCTTCTACTAATAATAATCGTATATTATTCATGGCTTTCTGTTTTTATCTCCTTGGGAAACCACAGCGTGAATTTGCTGTAAGCTCCTTCCACGCTGTCCACTTCTACACGCCCACCATGGGCATCCATAATCTGATAGACCAAGTTCAGTCCTAAGCCGAATCCCGAAGCTCCGCCCTGCCTGCTACGCTTGGCCGCTTCTCCGCGCTCGAACTTCTCGAAGATGGCCTTCAGGTCTTGTGGCGCAATGCCCAATCCATCGTCCTTCACACTGAGGATGAAGTGTCCGAAAGTCTCATGTGAAGCTATCTCGATATGCACCGACTCCCCAGAATACTTGACGGAATTGTCGAGAAGGTTGCTCAAGGCCTCCGAGAGGTATTGGGGATCTGCCAGCACGCTGGGCACTGCCAGTTGCACATCGAAGGACACCTGCTTGGCAGCCTTCACCGTGAAGCGCTGCATCAGGTCATCGAGCAGAGGCTTCAGTTCTACCCTATCCACATGCAGTTCGAGTTTATGGTTCTCCAGTCGGGAGAGCGTAAGAATCTTATTGGTCAGGGCCAAGAGCTGTGAGGCCTCATCCTCGGCTATCCCCATGTACTTCTGCTTCAATTCCTCCTTACCATCGAGCTTACCACTCCTCAGACTGCGCAGGCTCATGATGATACTGCTAAGCGGGGTCTTCATATCGTGCACCATCGCATAGGTGAAATCCTGACGCAGGCTGGCAATCTTATCCTGCTGACGAATGAAGTGCATCTGCTGCAAGATGCTCCAGACAACCAGTGCCAGCAGTATGAGTGAGGCGATGAGCAGCACAATCATACGACTGAAGATGATGCTGTAAGGATTGTCCACCAGCATGCGAATACCATGTGTACGCTCATAGTTCACCGCTACCGCCTGAGAGGCTACGAATCCTCCGAAATGCACGTGGAACCGAGGGTTGCTGGTAGACAGCACCCTCCCTGTAGAAGCATCTATGAGGTCGATGGTGATTTCATTGGTGATGTGCTGAGCGGTCAGCAGCTCCTTGGCGATGGAGTCAACTGCCACCAATGACACAGGTATTCCCTCCTCATTGAGGGCTTCATTGAAACGTGTCAGTTCATCTGCCCGCTGGTCGAATGCTAAGTCGGTAGCCGTACTGTCGGCATAGAACAAATCCAAACGCAGGTCACGCTCTTTCAGAAGCGCTTCCTCCACCATGTCGGTCAGCTCCTTCTGAAAGTCTTCCTTCAGCAGTTGGTAGGTATTGGACAGCCACAAGACTTGCAGGGCCACGATAAACGCCACTCCAAGCAACGTTATACCAAGACTATACTTCGACTTCATGGCTTTCCCTCCTTCCTCTTAACTTATGTATGCCACATACTTATCAACAAAGCGACGGAAAGGTGGCAGTTGCATCAGACCTTTCTCCAGACAGACAATGCCTACCAAGGCACAAAGGATGCCCAGCAATACATCAACAATATAGTGATGGCAAGAATAAACAGCCGTACACCAAATACCCAATGTGATAAAAGCAAACAGACACTTTATAAAGAGGCTCCGACGACTGATGACAGCATAGATAAAGGCAATAAGCATATAGGATGCATGCAACGAGGGCACTGCTGCGAAGACATTGGCATTGCGTCCATACAGACTATCGAAGATGCCCACCCCGACCAACTGGTCAAAGCGCCCTAACCCTGCCACATTTCCGGGAGTGTCAATGACTGGCTCGAAACCATAGTTGATGACATACCATGGTGGAGCAGCCGGATGAATGTAATACACACAGAAGCCCAACAGATTGACAAATAGGAAGGCTATAGCAAAGTGAAGGTAGTGTCTGCGCTCTTTCTTGAAATAAAGCCACAACCCGAAGGCTATGGGAACAGGCACCCAGCACAGGTAGAAGATGCCGGCAAAGAAGTCAGCCAACGCCGTATGATGCAGGTTGAAATACTCACCAGGTATCATCCTTACCCCCTCAGACACAATGCCGAAGAGCGCCTTCTCAGTCTCATAGAGAGGCTGCACGTCAATGGGATTGACCTCATAGTTGGGCCAGATGCGCATCCAGTCGTAAGAGATACCAAAGAGCGCAAATGGGATCAGGGCCACTGCGAGCTTCCTTGTGAACAAACTTGCAAAAAAGAGTACGTTGAATACTACAATAATCAAGATATGCTCAGGACGCAACCCAACAAAGGCTGCAGTCACTATTAGGAAGACAGCACAGCAAACCAACTCGATGATGGCTTCTCGACGTGTAGGCAGACGATTAGGCATGAGCATCTCTTTTCTGAAGTTCACGATAGCAATGGGCAACGCGCCAGAAAGCTGTCAGATTGGCCAAGACAGCTATCAGATACATCGGCACAATAAGAAAAAGCAGAGGATCGAAGGCTGTGATGCTTGCAAACACCCCACAAAGCAGAGCACCTACGCTGGTGACCACCACACGTTCCGGACGCTGCATGAAGCCTACCTTGCACTCAATATCCAGTCCTTCTGCGCGTGCACGCACGTAGCTCACCATCACAGAACCTACCATCGCCAGGAAAGTGACCACCCCACTCCACACATAACCGGTAAGCAGGAAGTAGATCGCAATGCCGAAGAGGGTAAACAGCTCGCTGTATCGGTCGAGGGTGGAATCCCAAAGCGCTCCGAAGGTGCTTGACATGTTGCCCATACGTGCCAGTCGGCCGTCAATCATATCAAACAGACCGGCAAATAAGATGATCGCACCGCCCCAGCCTATCCACAACAGGTCGTTTGGTGCATAGATGGCTGCATAGAGGAAGAATCCCGTAGCTACCAAGTTCAGCAACAATCCAACAAACGTGATAATATTTGGGGTGATGTGCATCTTTATTAATCCCTTAATCAACGGATTGATGACATAGTAGATGATTTTTTGTAAATAATCTCGATAGTTCATAATGACTTATTCTTTTTAAACGATGAAAATATGCGAATGTTTTTGTAAACGAAAAACCGCTGTAATTGGTAGTTCCATAAGAACCCCACCGCTACTGCCACGATAAGCTTAGTCAGCACGTAATGCCAATTGGTAAACTCAGTGAGGAAGTAAGTTCCCCACGTATTAAGCAAAATACTGCCTGACCAGACGATGAAGTATTTCACGGCCACATGTTTCATCTTCACAGAGTCGGCATGAAACACCCAGCGGTAGTTCACCACACAGTTCACGATGCCACCGGTCAAGGCCCCGAAGAAGGTGGAATAGGCATACCACACCCCACAGAACTCCGTAAGGAAGATAGTTAAGAGGAAATCGACCAACGAAGCCACCTGGGCAGTGAGCTGTGCCTTGCAGAATGTCAGCAGTTCGGTTCTCAGACTTTTCATAGCAACTGGATTAGGATAAGCATCACAACCAGAGAATAGGCGCCTGCCAACACATCGTCAAGCATCACCCAAATGGCTCCCTGCCTACGGTCTAAGGCACGGATACCCAATGGCTTGACAATGTCAAAAAAGCGGAATAACAGCAAGGCCGCCAATGCCAGCCATCCGGTATGAGCAGTGCCAGCAGCAGCCATCAGGGGAATCCATACACCCACCATCTCATCTACCACCACCCGCTTAGGATCCTCCCCCCAAAAGGGTTCTAACCTTGCTGTTGCCCATGTGCCAAGGGCGGTGAATACCAGAACGAGAATAAAGGTGATGACAGTCAGGGTCAGAGGAGTACATACCAGATTAAGTCCCAGCCAAATCAATGTGGCTAAGACTGCTCCTGCAGTGCCCGGGCCCCATGGCCAGAAGCCTGCTCCAAAGCCGCTGCCGATGATGACAGGTATGAGCGGAACTTTCTTCATATCAATTGCAAAGTTATTATTTATATTTCATATAACCGCATTTTTAAACAAAAATTGCTATCTTCGCAGCATTATAACTTAACCTTTATATACTATGGTCTACAATTTTGACGAGATTTTGAACCGTCGGGGTACCGACAGTGTGAAATGGGACGGCATGAAAGAGAATTTCGGGCGTGAAGACCTCATCTCTATGTGGGTGGCTGACATGGACTTCCGCACACCCCCCTGCATCATGAGAGCCATTCAGGAACGCATTGAAGGCGGGGTTCTGGGCTATACCCTCCCCAGTGACAAATGGTACAGTTCTATCATCCATTGGGTGGACTCCCAGCATCAGTGGAGTATCAAACCCGAAGAGATCATTCACATGCCGGGCATCGTCAGGGGCTTGGCTTTTGCCCTGCAATGCTTCACTGAGGAGCATGACCGTGTCTTGGTGATGCCCCCCGTCTATCATCCGTTCTTCTTGGTGACCGAGAAGAACCACCGTGAAGTGGTCTACTCTCCGCTGCACCTCAGTGAGGATGAAGAGATTACCATCGACTTCACCCAGTTCGAGCATGACATCAAGGGCTGCAAGGTCTTGATCCTCTGCAACCCTCACAACCCCGGAGGACGTGTTTGGACTCGCGAGGAACTCACCCGCATGGCAGAGCTCTGCGAGAAGCATCAGGTACTGGTCTTCTCGGATGAGATCCACTGCGACCTCACCCTGCCGCCTTACAAGCACATCCCGTTCGCTACGGTCAACGAGTGGACTCGCAACCATACCCTCACTTTCATGGCTCCGAGCAAGTCATTCAACATGCCGGGCATTTCCAGTTCTTTCTGCATCGTGCAGAATGCAACGCTCTGCGAGCGCTTCCACATCTTCATGGAGGCCAGCGAACTGGAGATGGGCAATGTCTTCTCCTACACCGCTACCGCTGCGGCCTTTAGTGAGGGAGCAGAATGGCTCTACCAACTCAAGGCTTACCTTCAGGAGAACATCGACTTCACGGCTCAGTTTTTGGAGGAGCACCTTCCACAACTCCGCATGATCCGTCCACAGGCCTCCTACCTCATCTATCTGGACTGCAGGAAGCTCCAACTCCCACAGGATGAGTTGGTCCATCTCTTCATTGACGATGCCCGCCTCGCCCTGAACGATGGCACCATGTTCGGAAAAGAAGGAAAGGGCTTCATGCGCCTCAACGTAGGCTGTCCAAGGGCTGTTTTAAGCCAGGCTTTAGAGCAGTTGAAAGTTGCCATTTATAAAAAATTTAATATTTAATCGCAAAATATTTTGATTTTATTTTTAGATATATTACTTTTGAGACAAATTATACAGTAATAACCATATTTAAATTTAAAGCCATGGCATATAAAATTATCGACATCGAAGGCATCGGCCCTGTATATTCAGAGAAGCTGATTGCAGCAGGTATTAATACTCCTGGTGAGTTATTGGAAAAATGTGCAGCTCCTGCAGGCCGTAAGGCTCTGGCAGAGGAGACTGGTATCAGCGGTGACTTGATTCTGACTTGGGCCAACCATGCAGATCTCTTTCGTATCAAGGGTGTAGGTCCTCAGTTTGCTGAATTGCTCGAAGCTGCTGGCGTAGACACCGTAAAGGAACTCTCACATCGCGTTCCTGAGAACCTGCAGAAGAAGTTGGAAGAGACCAATGAGGCAAAGCACCTCACTCGTCGTGTTCCTGTATTGAAGGAAGTTAAGAAGATGGTTGACCAGGCTAAGGCCCTGCCTCCTGTAATGTCTTACTAGGTTTAGAGTTTAGAGTTTAGAGTTTGGGGGGTGGAGTCTAAACTAAAGCTAAGCGAGAAAAAAGAATCCCGAGCCGTATGGCTCGGGATTTTCTTATTTATTATCAAAGGGTGAAAAGCTCTAAGCTCTAAACTCTAAACTCTAAGCTCTAAACTCTATACTACAATTGGCTATCGCTCAGCTCAAACGTATTGGCCTTAGTCATATCACCAGTGGTCAGACCCTTGGTCAGCCAACGTCTGCGCTGGTCTGACGTACCGTGATTGAAGCTCTCAGGCACGGTGTAGCCCTGTGCCTTCTTCTGCAGGTAGTCGTCACCGATCACCAGTGAGCAGTTAATGGCTTCCTCCAAGTCGCCCTCCTCCAGGGAGTTGAACAATCTGTTCTCATTGTAACCCCAAACACCAGCATAGTAGTCGGCCTGAAGCTCTATACGCACGCTGATACGGTTGCTCTGTGTCTCAGACACACGTGACATCTGGTCGTGTGCGCTGTCGAGCGTACCGAGGAGGTACTGCACGTGGTGACCTACCTCATGGGCGATCACATAGGCGTAGGCGAAATCACCGTCGGCACCGAGCTGCTGCTTCATGGAACTGAAGAAAGAGAGGTCGATATACAGGCACTGGTCAGCAGAGCAGTAGAACGGACCTACTGAGGCTGTGGCCTGACCGCAACCAGAACGCACGGCGTTAGTGAAGAGCACCATCGTAGGTGCCTGATAGGTCTTACCATACTGCTGGAACACCTTGGTCCACACATCTTCCGTGCTGGCCAAAATCTGGCGAGAGAACTTTGCAAGTTCTTCTTCCTCAGCAGTCATCTCACGCTGTGTGCCGTCACCAGTAGTGATCATGCTGCCCAGATCGGCATTCTGGAGCACACTCATAGGGTTTCCACCCATAAACCAGGTAATCAGGGCTACAATCACCAAGCCACCGATACCCATACCTGCTTTCGCACCGCCGCTCAAACTTCTGCGGTCGTCCACATTCGAGCTTTCGCGTCTTCCGTCAAGTCTCATAGTATATCACTTATTTAGTTTTTATTATAATTGGCACAAAAGTAGTGCAAACCTAAAAAAATAGCAAATAATCCAACCAAAAATTGCATTTTAGTGGCGAGGCATACTTCCCATCTGGAATTCCAGCACTCCACCACGCATGATGTCCTGATAGTCGACATAAGGCTTGTCGTAGGCCTCACCGTTCAGGGTGACCGACTGGATGTAGATATTCTCGGCACTGTTGTCCAACGCTCGTACGGTGAAGTTGCCTACAGGCAGTTTGATCACCACCTCATCGAAGAGAGGCGAACCGAAATAATAGCGTCCTCCCGCTGGCTCTGCTTGGTAGAATCCCATGGATGAAAGGATGTACCAGGCCGACATCTGGCCCACATCCTCGTTGCCCGACAGACCGTCTGGCTGGTCGAAGTACATCTCCTTCAGCACCTGGCGCACCTTCTCTGCCGTGCGGTCTGGCTCCCCTACCATGGCGTACATATACACCACATGGTGGCTCGGCTCGTTGCCGTGGGCGTATTGTCCTATCAGTCCGCTGATGTCTGGAGAAGCATCCTCACCCATGTCGCCCTCAACCACAAAGAGGGAATCCAACTTCTGCAGGAACGGAGCCTTGCCTCCCACCAGGTCCACTAGTCCATCTACATCGTGAGGCACCAGCCAAGTGTATTGCCACGCTGTGCCCTCGGTATAATCATCGTTCTGATGCGAAGACCCAAAGGGGTCGAAGGGCTCGTGGAACTTCCCGTCCTTTCCCTTACCACGCAGGAAGCAAGTCTCTGGATCGAACAAGTTCTGGTATTGTTTGCTTCGCTTCAAGAAATACTCGTAATCCGCTGTCTTTCCGAGCATCTGCGCCACCTGAGCCAATGCCCAGTCGGCCAGATCATACTCCAACTCATAGGCTACAGACTCCTTCATGGTGTCCCAAGGAATATAGCCATACTGCATACGGGCTCCATTGCCACGCTCCTCCAGCATGGCCGTCTGTTTCATGGCCTCATAGGCTTCTTCAGGGTCAATACCAGGAAGGCCTTTCAGCACAGCATCAGCCACCACAGGGATGGCTGGATAACCTACCATACAGTTGGTCTCACACCCCATCAGATGCCACACGGGCAACTTCCCCTGCTCCTTGAAGATGCGCAGCATGGTGTTCACCATATCGGGCACACGTCCCGGTTGCAGGATGGTGAGCAATGGATGGGCTGCTCTGTAGGTATCCCACAGGCTGAAGGTGGTATAAGTGGTCACTCCACTGGCATCCACATGCATCTCATGGTCGGCCCCATAGTAGCTCCCATCTACGTCGCAGAACTCACTCGGAGCAATCATGGTGTGATAGAGGGCGGTATAGAACGTGGTACGGGCAGAGGCATCCTTGGTGCTCACATACACCTTACTCAGCTCGGCATTCCAAGCCTTGTCGGCCTCCGCACAGACTGCCTCGAAGTCCCATCCGCTCAGCTCCGCTTCCATATTGGCACGGGCTGCTTCCATGCTGGTGGGCGACAAGGCTACCTTCAGCATCACGGGCTGCGTGGCATCCACCTCCATACGGGCATACACGTTCTGCGCCTTCACCACCTGTCCACGCACCTCCAGTCCGTCAGACACCAAGCGTAGGCTTTTCACTGGCTGCTCAAACTCGGCATAGAAGAAGATACGCTGGTCGTTGGCCCAACCGTTAGAATAGCGATACCCCTCAAACGTGCGGTCATCTATCTGGCGGATATACCCTTCCGTGGCCGTATCCCAGCATCCGCCGTTCTGAAGGTCGATCACGATGGCTGCTTCCTCAGGATGATCGAAGGTATAGCGATGCAGACCAACACGTTTCGTGGCTGTGAGCTCTGCCTGCACCCCATAGCGTTCCAGATACCCTTTATAGTACCCAGGACGCACCACCTCCTTACTACGGTCACTGTAGCTCCACAGACCGCTCTGAGGGTCCTCTTCCGACCCACGGGCATAGGTCACCGCTCCCGTCACAGGCATCACCGTCACGTCGAACAGGTCACCGATACCCGTACCGCTCAGGTGCGTGTGTGAATAACCTATCACCGTGTTGTCACTCTCGTGGTAACCGCTGCACCAGTCCCACTCCTGCGGGATGCTGGTGGGACCCAGCTGCACGAAACCAAAGGGCACGTTGGCACCAACAAACACATGACCGTGTCCACCCGTTCCTATCAGCGGGTTCACATAGTCGGTATATCTCTCCTGAACTGCATCTGTTCCACAAGCTGTCAGACCTACGGAAAGCAGCACCATCACAACCAGTTTGAAAGTCTTCATAATATAAATAAGGTAAAACTTTTCTCTATCTAATACAAAAGTATAAATAATTTCGCAATTCACCAATAAAGACAAAATATTTGGTCATATCACAATAATTATCTAACTTTGCTTAAATAATTATTAGACAATGAAAAACAACAGACTGATTTCAGCAATCGTTGCCTTGCTCATGGCCACCTTGGTACAGGCACAGACAGAGAAAATGAGTATCAACGACAGTTGGCGTTTCCACTTAGGTGATGTCGCTGCTGCCGGTACGGCGGGTTTCCAAGACACCGATTGGGACCGCATCAACCTTCCGCACACGTGGAATACCGATGCCTATACCGTGCGCAACTACCACCAGGGCATCGGTTGGTACCGCAAGGTGCTGCAGGTGCCTCAGCGTTGGCAGGGAAAGCGCATCTACCTCTATTTTGAGAGCGCTGGCAAGGCTGCTACGCCTTTTATCAACGGACGTGCTCTCCCTGAGCACCAGGGTGGCTACACGGCTTTCTGCTATGACATCACCGACTACCTCAATGCTGCTGGCGACAATGTGCTGGCTGTGAAGGTGGACAACAACCGTCCGGAGATTATTCCGAACTCGGCCGACTTTACCTTCTTCGGGGGTATCAACCGTGACGTATGGCTCATGGCTTCTGATCAGATTCACTTCGACCTGACCAACATGGCTTCCGACGGTATCTTTGTCAGCACCCCACAGGTATCTGAGGCTCAGGCTACCGTGAGCATCCGTGGTACGCTGAAGAACGAGACTGCTGCCAAGCAGAACCTCGAACTGGAGTATGCGCTCTACAACCCTTCTGGCGCCTTGGTACAGAGCCTCAAGCAGCGCATTCAGGTGAAGGCTGGTGAGGACTTCCAGTTCCAGGCACTGACCAAGCCCGTGCTCAATCCAATGCTCTGGACACCAGAGACACCTAACCTCTACACGCTGACCACCACCGTCAGGGACCGCAAGTCGGGCCGTGTGCTCGATGAGCGCACCGTCAATACCGCTTTCCGCTGGTTCAGCTTCGATGCCGACAAGGGCTTCTTCCTCAATGGCAAGGCTTACAAGCTGCATGGCATGTGCCGCCATCAGGATCAGTACCCTGTGGGCTCTGCGCTCAGCGATGAGATGCACCGCCGCGACATGTTGCTGATGAAGGCGATGGGTACCAACTTCATCCGTATCAGCCACTACCCACAAGACGAGGCCATCCTGGAGATGTGCGACAAGCTGGGTATCTTGGTATGGGAAGAGGTGCCTACGGTGAACTCCGTGCCCGACCTGCCTCATTACAATGAGTATGCAGAGAATAACCTGCGCGAGATGATTCGCCAGCATTACAACCACCCCAGCGTCATCCTGTGGGGCTATATGAACGAGATCCTGCTCGACGGCTATTCCCGCGCTTCCGAGGCTGAGAAGAAGGTCAACCAGGATCGCATCTTGGCGTTGGCCAACAGCATGGAGAACATCGTCAAGACTGAGGATCCTACCCGCCTCAGCACCATGGCCTTCCATGGCAGCGATGCTTATAATGAAACAGGTATCAGCGAGGTGACCGACGTGGTGGGCTGGAATATCTATAACGGTTGGTACGGTGCCGACTTCAACGACTTCGACAAGTGGATGTCCGACCAGCACCGCGACCATCCTACGCACCCGATGATTGTCAGTGAGTATGGCGCAGGTTCCGACAAGCGTCTGCACTCCCTCGCTCCTATCCGTTTCGACTTCAGCAGCGAGTACCAGCAGCTCTACATCGAGCACTATGTACCTGCCATCGAGAAGGCTCCTTATATCATGGGTGGTACCTACTGGAACTTCATCGACTTCTCATCGGCCTCTCGTGCTGAGTCTACCCCACGTATCAACAACAAGGGTATCACTTACAACGACCGCACGCCTAAGGATGTCTATTATTATTTCCAGGCTTACTGGCGCAACGATATCCCTGTGCTGCACATCGCCAGCCGCGACTGGAACATCCGTGCAGGCGTCCAGCAGGGCAATCAGGCCATGACACAACCCGTGAAGATCTATACCAACCTGCCTTCCGTGGAGCTGTTCATGGATGGCAAGTCACTGGGCAGCCAGCGAGCAGAAGACCATATCGTCATCTTCCAAGTACCGTTCCAGGCAGGCGAACCTGTCTTAGTGGCTCGTGGCACTTGGCAGGGCCGTCAGGTGGAAGATGCATTGCGCCTCCAGTTCACCGCAGTTCCAGCTAAGATCACCGCTGAGAATGTCGATGGTCTGGAACTGGGTGTCAATGTGGGCAGCAACTGCTTCTTCACCAGCGACGTGAGTGGTTTCACTTGGGTGCCCGACCAACCATATACCGAGGGCAGTTGGGGCTATCTGGGTGGCACGGAGAAGACCTCCACCAGTGAGATCTTCGCTACGCATGACGGACCGCTCTATCAGGCACAGCGCTCAGGCATCGAGGGCTACCGCTTCGATGTTCCCAAGGGCACGTATGAGGTTGAGCTTCATTTCGCTGAGTTTGGTGGTGGCGGACGTGCTTCAGCCTACCTGCTCGGTGCTGACGGTGGTGCAGATAACGCCCCTACAACTTTTGCTGTAACTATCAATGGTCAGACCTACGATACCCTCTCCCCTGTCGCTCAGAGTGGTTCGAGCACAGCGATGGTACGTAAGTACATCGTGACCAACGAGACCGACCACGTCGAAGTTTGCTTCGACACCGTTCATGGCGAAGCATTCCTCAGTGGTGTGAAAATAAGAAAATTTTGAGAAAAATTGAGAATCCTGAATAAATACTAAAAAAATGAACGTGATTAAAGCATTCGCTCTGTCAGCCACTATGCTGCTGGCAAGCATGTCTGCTCAGGCAGAAACCCAGACTTTAACGATCGACGGCACCAAGGGTAAGCTGGCTGCCATCATTCAAACCCCTCAGTTGGCACAGGGCGAGAAAGTGCCTATGGTCATCATCATGCACGGCTTCAGTGGTCGTAAGACAGAGAACCACCTGGCCATGATTGCCAACAAGCTGGAAGCTCAAGGCATCGCCAGCATCCGTTTCGACTTCTACGGACATGGCGAGAGCGAGGGTGAGTTCTGGCGTCATACCGTGCCATTGGAGATTGAAGATGCCCTGAAAGTGTATGAGTATGTACGCGACTTGCGCTATGTGAGCACCGTCAGCGTGCTGGGTCACTCACAAGGTGGCGTGGTAGCCAGTATGGTAGCTGGTAAGCTCGGTGCAGAGATCAAGAGTGCAGTGCTCATGGCACCTGCAGCCGTGCTGCGTGACGATGCCATCCGTGGCAGTACGATGGGCGCTCAGTACGATCCTCTGAATCTGGATGGTGAGTATATCGAGATGTTCGGTGGTCGTGCCAAGTTGGGAGCAGAGTACATCCGCACTGCCTTCTCCCTGCCTATCTACGAGACTGCCGCCAACTTCAAGGGTGCGCTCTGTGTGATTCATGGCACCGGTGATCGCACCGTTCCTTACACCTACGGCATCCGCTACGCCGAGCAGTCCCCCAATGCTGAGCTCTACATCCTTCCCGGTGAAGACCATGGCTTCAACAAGGACCTCGATCGTGCCACCGATATTGCCGTGGAGTTCTTAGCAAGGCAAGTGAAGTAAATTATTAGACGTTAAACATTAAACGTTAAACATTAACTATGCAGTATGAATCCGTCCGGAAGGAAATGGCGAAGCTGTAACGTTTAATGTTTAACGTTTAACGTTTAACGTTTCAAGCTCTCTGAGCCGCTGCTGCGCAGGATAAAGAATGGGATGCTCTCGGTAGGGATAATGTTCATTGAGGTAACCGCGGAGCTCATTGAGAGTGAGATCTGCGGAGAGGTCGCGGAGGAAATAGGCTGAGATAATATTGCCCATGTTGGCATCCACGATGCCCTTCTCTACAGCGGTGATATTCTCCAGCTGAAGTTGGATGCTACGCTCTACTTTCTGACGATCCGCCACACGGGTAGTGTCCGACAGTAGTTCTTCCCGATGCCGATAGTCACTGATGACATTCACCTGAAGGCGTAGCAACTGTCGATAATATTCATTGAATTTCTCGTTAAGTTCCGAACCTCTCACATAGTTGTTTTCCATATCTACGATGGTAGGCGTATCATCTATGATAAGGGTGGCATCCAGCTCGTGCCAACTATCCGAAAGATTGACAAACGTGTGCTCTGGTAACGTCCCCTCAAACTGGAAAGCCCCCTTGCTGGTAAAACAAGAATCCAGTACCTGATGCGTAGCGACATCCGACAGCAAGATATACCGCACATCCGCCGGTGCCGCCCCACTGATATGGTACGTCACCTGTCCCCTCACTGTAAAAGAAAACAGCAAGGAAATCAAAACACCGCATATTACACCCTTAATCAAATCCAAACTCTAAACTCTAAGCTCTAAACTCTATACTCTAAGCTCTAAACCCTAAACCCTAAACTAATTAAAAATCACCGTCTTATTCTTATACGTCAGGATCTTACGCTCGATATGCTTCTGCACCGCACGGCTGAGGACAATCTTCTCCAGATCCTTACCCTTATTGATGAGTGTCTCAATGGTATCCTTATGCGTGATACGTACCACATCCTGCTCGATGATAGGTCCCGCATCCAGTTCCGTAGTGATGTAATGTGCCGTGGCACCGATAATCTTCACACCGCGCTCGAAAGCGGCATGGTAAGGCTTGGCACCGATAAATGCCGGCAAGAACGAGTGGTGGATATTGATAATCTTATGTCGGTAATGCTCTATCATTTCTTCAGAAATCACCTGCATGTAGCGCGCTAAGACGATGAAAGTCACCCCATTCTCCTGCAGCAACTGGAACTCCTTGGCCTCCTGCTCCGCCTTGTTCTCCTTCGTGATAGGCAGGCAATAGTACGGGATGCCGAACATCTCCGCTACTGGTCGCATATCCTCATGGTTGCTGATAATCAAAGGCAGCTCCACATCCCACTCCCCAGCGCTGAAACGTGCCAGCAGGTCGTACAGGCAGTGCGACATCTTAGATACGAAGATCGCCATCCTTGGCTTCTGATCCGAGAAATACAGGCGGAAATGCATGTCATATTTCTGGCCGTAGAGCGTAGCGAAGTAATCCTCAATCTTCTCTCGTGGGATGGTAAAATCCTTCAGTTCCCACTCTATGCGCATGAAGAAGATATTCTCCACACGATCCACGTACTGATCCAGATAAATGATATTTCCCTGATTCACCGTGATGAAGTTCGTCACATCCGATATGATCCCCGGTCTGTCAGGGCAGTGCAGCAACAAAATGGCAGTATTTTTCATTCCAAACTTTCAAATTTATTATAAAACGGCGCAAAAATAGTACAAATAATTGAAAATTGAAAATTGAGAATTGAGAATTTGCCATCCGGATGGGATTTCATATCGCGAATAATTTTCAATTCTCAATTCTCAATTCTCAATGTTTAATGTTTAATGTTCAACGTTTAACGTCTAAAAGTCTATCGCCATCTTGCTGCTTTCTTCCTCACTCAGTTCGGTGACATGCGTCTCCATGACACGGTACACACGCTTACACATATTCAGTACGGTAGGGCGGTGCGTGGTCACGATGCACGTCTTGTTGGGATGCTGCTGGATGATGTTACGCAGCACCATGCGCTCCGTGGTGACATCCAGGGCAGAGGTAGCCTCATCCAGCAAGAGGATGGGGGCATCACGCAGCACGGCACGGGCAATGGCGATGCGTTGCGACTGTCCCTCGGAGAATCCACGGCCACGCTCCCCTATCTTGGTGTTGATGCCGTCTGGCGTCTTCTCCACGAAATCCCACGCACACGCCACCTTCAGCGCTTCCACGATCTCTTCATCGGTGGCATCCTCCTTCGCCATGCGCATGTTCTCAGCAATGGTACCCGAGAGGATGGTGTTCCCCTGTGGCACGTAAGAGAACAAGTGGCGCGTGTCTGCGTTCATCGGCACCGATACCCCGAAGCGTGTCTCTATCACGGCATCACCCGTCTCCGGACGAATCAGGCCCAGGATCAGGCGCAGCATGGTGGTCTTTCCCTCACCCGACGGACCCACCAGCGCCACGATCTCACTTGGATTGGCCTCAAAGTCGGAGTTGGTGATCACCCGCTTATCCTCCACATAGGCGAAGTTCACATTGCGCATACGCACGGTGAAACCCTCATCGATGTACTGATCCAGCTCAGAGCTCTTCGGGATATGCACCTCCTTCGGCAGCTGCACGATCTCACGGATACGGTGGGCAGACACCGAACTGTTCAGGAAACCTGGCACCAAACCAATCAGGTTGCTGAACGCCCCCGACAACGCCCCACGCTGCTGCAGGAACAGCATCATGGTACCGTAAGTGATCTGATGTGTCCACAGCAACCACAAGCAGTAACCGAAGGCCGTGGCAGACACCAGCGTACCTACCGACGACATATACAGGCCCGTCTTGATGGTAAACATGTTGTATTTCAGCTGGATATCCTTAAACGCCCGCTGCCACCACTTCAGTTTACGACTGTATTGGTCGGCCACGCCAAACGACTTGATGGTATCCAGATTGTAGAACGTCTCCACTTGGAACGTCATCACCTGCGAACTCATCTCACGCACCTTCTTGGCGTATTCGCGCTGCTTCTTGATGATGAACTTCGCGGCAATCAAGGTGAAAGGTGCACTGGCAAAGGCCAAGATGGCCATCACCGTGTTATAGTGCATGATGAGGAGGAACGTCGCAATAAACTGATAGACAGAGATTACGATGGATGGCAGCCACCCGATGGCATTACCGCTCACCGACCCCGCATCCCCCGTGAATCGGTTCAGCACGTCACCGTTGGAATACTTATTCAGCTCCCCCCAGTCGGAGTCAATGATCTTGTCGAATAGGTCCGACTGGATGTCATTATTCAGATAGATACTGATTTTCAAGTTGATGCGCCCCATGATCGGACTGATTACCAATCCTAATATCAAGTTGGCCACACCCAATGTAATCAGGATCCACAACTTATCCGTTTGATACCCCGTGATGATATCTATCAGGTACTTATTGATCACACTGCCTATCAGTCCCAGCGTGGTACTCAGGATGCCCAGGAAGAGCGAATAAGCAATAATCCACTTATACCTCAGGCTATACCCAAAGATCCACTTCCAGTCATCGATGATTTCCATGAAAGTGCCATCCTTCCATCGCCGGTACAAGGTCGATAGCGACTCAAACGAGGCGTTACTTATTTTCGATTCTTGATCTTCGTTCACTTCTTTTTATTTTTTAATTGAGAATTGAGAATTGAAAATTGAAAATTATCCATCCGGACGGGAACGGCGAAGCCGTAATCCTCAATCCTCAATCCTCAATCCTCAATTCTCAATTTTCAATAATCCATACATTTTCCTAACAAACGGCCTAATTGGCACCATATTAATCCAGACCTTCTCGAAAAACTTCCACCAGAAGTTCTCCGGTCCTATCCACTTCCCCTTGCGCTGTGCCTTCTTTACCAACGCAAAGATCTGGTCACGCTCTATCGGACCTTCTATCTCCGTCTGTGCATCCCCCACGATGTAGTATCCTTCGGGCTTCACCTTATAGATGCGGTGCATCACGAAGCGCCCATCCCTGCGCTGGTAGAACACCATGTCCCCCTTGCGCAGCTCCCTGTTCGGTTGCCCGAACAAGATCGTATCCCGATGATGCACCAAGAAAGGCGTCATGCTACTGCCAGAGATGAGCAGCGACACATCCTTCCCCTCCTCCACCAGTGAGCGGAGCATCGACACATATTGCACTGTATTTACTTCCCTTATCATTACAATCTGCAAAACTAAGAAAATAAAACTTTATATGCAACATAACCCACCATCTCATGAAGTAATGCCTTCCATTCATAAATCACTCCAAGCGTTGGTATTATACTATAAGCATTCTTTTCTATCTGGGTAGGAATATCCGTCATATAAACATCTGGGAACAAACCAACCTGATTAAAAGCCAAGACACTTCTTGGAGTATGGATGGCAGAGGTAATAAGCAATGAAGGAACATGTTTCAACCTTTCTCCTATTAACTCCAGAGTCATTGTTGCGTTCTCATGCGTATTGTTCGCACGAGTTTCCAAGATAATGTCCTCATCAGGAATTCCCATGTTCATTAAATACGTCTTCATCCCATCAGGGTTTCCCACATCCTCAGTTCCTTTTACCTGATAGACAGAGCCATCAGATGCCAGAACTATTTTTCGGATTACCCCTTTGGCATGAAGTTGCACGCTTTCAAACAACCTATCTCCAATGGAACTAAACTCTGGTCGGTTTCGCTCCCAATCCCAATAACTATATCCACCTAAGACAATACCATATTCATACACCTTCCCTGTAGGCAACGGACAGTCATACTCCCCATACCATTTTTCAGATACATAGTCTAGTAAAGAAGCATTGGAAAACAGCAATGCCAACACAATTGCCACCCCATACATTCCTCTTTTCCACTTCTTAGCTTTAATAAGCAGACCAAGAACAATGAAAAACAGGATATAGCAGATAGGATTAGTTATCAAGGATGAGATGAAATAGAGCATACTTCACTATTATTTAGCTAAATCCCTTTTATTCACTATGACTACACTATCATACATCATCATCAGCACATCCTCCTCATATTCCCCAATGATGCTCTCATTCTTTTCACCATTCATATTCTTCTGAATCAGTTTGAAGAAGTCCACTCCTGCCCCATAGGCATGCAAATAGGCACCACCAAAGCGTGGATTAATCTCTGACAGATAATACTCCCCGTCCTTATACCACAAATCCATATCTACAGGACCATACAGTTCGAGAACCTTACAAACCTCCTTCACAAAAGCGAACAGTTTTTCATCCTTAAACGAAATGGTCTTGCTGGCACCACCTATTTTGGTTTCCAGTTTTCGTTTAGAGAAGATTGCCACAGGCTCATGTGAGATACAATCTATGTACACATCTGCATCACAATCGCCTCCCTGCATAAACTCCTGAATGATGTAATCAAAAGCGCCTTCATCCATGAACTTCTTCAGTTGCTCCAAGTTATCAACTTTGTGAATACCAACGCTTCCACTTCCTGTCCTTGGTTTGATAAACACAGGGAAGGTAATCTCTCCATTTTGATATCCCGCCATAAAATGTTCCATCGTATCGTAAGTGAGCACGGTATTGATGTGATGGCGTTTCAGATGCTCAAACATGGCATACTTGTCAAAGCAATAGGCAGCCGTTTCTTTACTTGGACATAAAGGCAAAAATCCTTCCTTCAAGAACAAATCCCTATTCTTTGCCAAGATTTCTATCTCTGGATCTATTAATGTAGTGATAGCTTTCACATTATTCTCTTTACAGATCTCCAGAACCCGACCTATATAAGAGGGATCATCTATTCTGGGAACTACGTATCTTTTATCCGCCTCATAGAGAGCAGGAGCGATACTTGAGTTATCTGTAGCAATAATCTGGCAAGTATCTCCCAGAGAATCTTTCAGGAACTTAAACAACTGAGCACGACGCCCACAACTGCAAAATAATATATTATTCATATCAATACATGGATTTACTAACAAACTCATTTTCCGTCCATTCTTCTCTAATCAAAGAAAGATTACCATTCAAATCCCTTAGGTAAACACGAGGGAAATACCTTATGAACAAAGGTGTAAGGCACAGCGTATAGGCCCCTACCCTGTTGTATAAGATCCTATCTCCTGGCTGCAGAAGCCGTTGTCCTTCTCCAACCTCAAAAAGGCGATCATTCTCCAAGCAAGTGCATCCACAGACCAACTGTTTTTCATCGACTACCTTTACTTCATTACTAGAATCATATTCAAATGATTTAAAGTAATCTGATTTATGGAATAACGGATCCACATCAATACGGCTGCCATCAGTAGTTATGAAATACTGATGATTATGATATTTGGTATCGATTACAGTAGAGACATAATCGAAAGCCAATGCAGTCAATGCATTCCCTGGCTCTACAATTATTGTTAATCTCTTATTATTCTCGTTTAATACCTCTGCAAATGTCTGAGCATATTGCAGATACGTTGGTTTGTTGGGCATTATCCCAAAATACCCGCCGCCTAAATCCCAATAATCCAAATTCAAGTTATACTCCTCAATCACTTGCTGAGTATATATGATAGCATTCCTATAGAAGTTCAGGCTTCTCGTTTTGGATGTGCGATGGGTATGTATACCTGCCAATCTTACTTGCTTTATCTGGCTAATTATTGAGATGGCCTTCTCAAAGTCATTTGATTCTGCAGAAAAACCGAAACGACTATTATCATTTTCATGATTTTCATCCATTGGGGAGATCTGTGAAATATCAATATTCAGTCTGAGACCTACAGGATAAACTTTATCCGATGGCAATTCTTTCAGCCATTCCAGTTCCCTAAATGTCTCAATATTGACAATGGCCCCATTCGCAATAGCATTTAAGAAACTTTCTTTCGACTTCATAGGACCATTATAAATGATATGATCCTTCTCAAAACCGCATTCTAAAGCCAAGTTATATTCATTGTAGGATACTACCTCCGCAAAACATCCATATTGCTTTGCAAGTTTCAGGGTATAAGGCAGTGGATTGGTCTTCACAGAATAACCAATGATTGAAGCAGAGAACAAAGAGTTCAACGCACTCTTAAAACCATCTATACCCTCTTTTAGCTTTGTTTCATCTAAGATGAAGCAAGGAGTCTGTTTTTTCAAATTCATCTTCTTTATCTCATTTACTATTCAAATCTAGCAATTAAATAATTAATACGGTAGAACATCCTTAAACTTCTCATAGTATCCCGTTGAGCCAATATATTCATAAAGCTCGTAATCAGGATTATGATTGCCTTCTATTAATTGGACAACATCTTCTGATATTGCAACATCCCAACCAATAATGCCTATTTGTGGCAGATGCTCTGCAGCCTTCTTACTTATTTCAATAACTTCATTCCAATTAGGAATTTTATAGCCCAGCATCACGATATCTGTTTGTGGATGAATAATATGTAATTCACCTGCTTTTGATTTCCCATACGAAACGACAAAACCAGTTTCTACATCCACCTCATAAATAGAACCACCCATTGCATAATTATCAACAACAGTATCACCAACACCTGCTCTTAACATTGCCTTTACTACATGCCCTTTACCATCCTTACCAAATAGAGTCATCGTCCTAATAGTATTTACAGAAGTATTACCAAACACCATTTGTGGATGTTGAATAATACACTCTTCCGCAAGAACATCTCCATCTTTTAATTCTTTATACAAATCATACAGTTCCCCCCCCCCACACTAGTATATTTATACTTCCTAATACCTCCACCTTCGACTCCATTAATAGGTTTAATAATGATTGATTGATGTCTTTCAACAAAATCAGAAAAATCTTCAAATGACGAATTCTTGATATACAACCAATCACGATGAATAAAATCCTTAAAATAGTAATTGAAATCTTGTTTATTGTTTAAATAATGGATATAATTACCATCATTATATTTATCCATCAACTTACACATTCTTGGATATGTAAGTCTTTTACTACGTTCGGCATTACTAAGTCTCCAGAAATTACCTATAGTATATTGCCTAATAAGAGCACCATGTCTCAACAAGGCCATAGAATAATCTATCAAATGGTATGTTGGACTATATCCCGTTTCTTTAGAAAGCTTTTTAAGTTCTCTAAAGACCTTTTTAATATAATCTATATACATTTTTATCTGCATATTCCTATTACTTTATTAATTGTTACCATTGAATTCCTCCATGGTTGGTCTTGTAACTTCCTGATTTTCGCCATTGATTCCCTCTCTTGTGAATACAGTCTTAATTGAAATCAATAACACTTTCAAATCTGTCAGAAAAGAAAGGTGATTCACATACCACACATCATATTCAAATTTCTTTTTCCATGACAGTGCATTACGTCCATGGCATTGAGCCCATCCCGTAATACCCGGTCTTACCTCATGCCTTCTCATCTGTTCTTTAGAATACAAAGGTAAGTATTTGACTAATAATGGTCTTGGTCCAATCAACGACATATCTCCCTTCAACACATTAAACAGCTGAGGAAGTTCATCTAAAGAGGCGGAACGGACAAATCTACCAACTTTGGTGATGCGTTGGGTATCCAACAATAAATTCCCATTATCATCTCTTTTATCATTCATCGTCTTGAACTTGATCATCTTAAAGATCTTCCCGTCTTTTCCAGGACGCTCTTGGAAAAAGAACGCCCCTGCTCCCTCATTAGCAAAATGAAGCAAAACAGTCACAATCAAAATGAAAGGACTGAGGCATACCAATGCTATGAATGAAAGCACGATATCCAAGAACCGCTTAAAGAATGCTTTATACATAATCCTCTTTTCTACCCCAAAGTTGTGCAAAAGGTTCTGTTTCCATTTCATGCTTAAAGTCTTTCAAAGACTCCACATAAGAATACTGCGGATGGAAGTTCAGTTCCTTTACAGTCTTAGAAATATCAAAAGCATTCTGCAATGGATCCGGTTTCTCGGGACAATATATCTTTGGAGATGGATTCTCCTTTGGTGAGAAGACATCAATGATACCCTGAATCTGCTCTTCCAAAGAAACCTGCCAGCCATTACCCACATTGTAGGTTCCCCCTTCCAAGTCAGAAGCCATACAATTTGAAACCAGTTGAGTCAAGTCCTTGATATATACCATCTCTTTCTTAATGGATGGATTTCCCCAGACCTCAATCGGGAGACTCTTACTTGCCCGATCCATCAGCATTCTATATGGCATCATGCGCTTCTTAAAATCGGCATAGTGATAGGCATTCGGATGATACTGATAGATAGTAAAGAATCTAAGGATGAACCTTGAAATGCCATAAGTGGCATGATAGTGTTCTATTAAATCTACAGCAGCATTTTTTGCTATGGTATATGTCGCATGATCACCTGTCAATGGGAAAGAACGCTGCAAATCCGCGCCTAATTTTCCACCATTCTTAAACTCTGGGAAATAGGCTGCCAGATCATAAGGGGTTTGAGGAAAAACGATTTTCTTGCATTGATGCTTACGCATGAATTCCAACACATTCAGAGTGCCGACCGTGATTGACTCTATCAAATCACATGGATCATAAGCATATCTTGAAGGTAGAGATCCTGCGAAATGGGCTACTGCATATACATCATCCACCTGAATCTTGTCAAATTCTTCCGGCTTCTTTATATCTACGGAATAATATGCCATGCCTTTAGACTGAAAGAACCCATTATCCGACTTTCTTCCACCAACAGCTATCACATTGTAGCCATCCTCTTTCAGTTTTACACTGATATAGGCTCCTAAATTTCCTGTTGCACCAAAAACGACTATTGTTTTCATATTTAACCTAATGATTTATACATCTTCAAGTAACCATTCCAGACATCTTTCTGCTCATAGTTTTTTTGAATCTTCTTTCGAGAAGAACGAGCCATCATCTGAACCTTCTCTGGATTATCCAAGAAATTTTTCATAGCAGCATAAAGAGCATCAGCATTCCTTGGAGGAATGATCACTCCATTTACCCCTTCTTCTATGACCTCATTACAGCCATTGATATCTGTCACGATACTTGGAAGCTCCATGGCCCCAGCTTCTAAAACCACATTGGGGAAACCTTCCCTGTAACTTGGGAAAACCAAAGCATCTGCAACGGCATAATAAGGGCGGACTTCCATCTGCAATCCCACACTAATAATAGATTCACTCGTCTGCAAGTATTTCTCATCTTCAGGCTGAAGAGGATCCAAATCTGGTTCAAACCTACCTACAAGGATTACTTTACATTGCGGATAATCTTTATTTAAGCGCTGCATAGCTGATGCCAACTCATGCATGCCTTTATCATTCACGATTCGGCCTACGAACACAAAGACAAAGTCATCGTCCTTCAGGCCAAGTCTCTGACGAACCTCTGCCCTACTCTCAGGACTCTGGTCTAATGACCAAAAGGCTGTATCTTTTCCATTGATATTTCCATGGTGGATTACTTCCAATGGCTTGCCCGTGATATGATCCTGACGCAATGTCTGCTTCACCCCATTACCCTCAGGTATTACTTTCGTGGCACAGAAACAGCTGATGCGCTCCATTGTCATCAATATAAATCGGAAAAGCCCCGATGCGCCTTGATAGCGTAAACCTGTCACGTAATAGATTCTATGAGGAACCCCTGTTATCTTTGCAGCTATCAAAGATAGCAGACTCCCTTTGGGAGTATTGGCATGAACGATAAACGGTTTCTCCTTACGAAACACTTTTATTAGCTGCCATAGGCTTTTGATGTCAGCTTTCAGCGAGATTTCCCTATGCATAGGCACATCTATCGTTCGGATGCCTTCTCTTTCAGCCACCTTGGCCAATGAACCAGTATCAGCAGCGAGGCCCACCACCTCGAAATACTGATTCAAAAACTTCAGCTGGCCTTGCAACAAACCATCCAAACTGATATCTGCTGTTGTTACTCTAATGAGCTTTCTCATATATACATTATACGTTAAACATTAATCGTTAAACGTTAAACGTTAAACATTAAACGTTAAACATTAAACATTAACATCCGGATGGTAATCCTCAATTCTCAATGTTCAATTAACTTTCGTACCACTCAAAAAGCCTCTTCACACCTTCCTCGATCTCCACCTTGTGGTGCCAACCTAAGCGATGGAGCTTGCTCACATCGATCAGCTTGCGAGGTGTGCCTTCTGGCTTGGAGGCATCAAACTCGATGGTGCCGGTGAAACCAACGGTCTTGGCCACCAGCTCTGCAAGTTCACGGATGGTCAGTTCCTTACCCGTGCCCACATTAATGTGGCAGTTGCGTATCTCACCAAGGCTGGGGATAGCCCCTCCACGCCCCGCATTCGTATTGCGATCGGTTGAGCCATCAGCAGCGGTGCCATAATGCACACTGGAATATTTCTCTATACCAATGATGTCCTTAAAGTCCACATGCAGTAAGATGTAAACGCTCGCATCTGCCATTTCCTCGCTCCACAAAAACTCACGCAACGGCTTGCCGGTGCCCCAAAGAACGACGCGGTTGTCAAATACTCCGAACTTGTTCAAAAGTGTGAGCACTTTTGAAGATTGAAGATTGAACATTGAACATTGAACATTATCCAATCCATCACCAGTGACACCTTCAATGGGGCGTTTATTCAGGTCGGCAGCGATTCTCTCCCAATCCTGCTCATGTAGGAGTTTGGCCAGATAGATCTTGCGTATCATGGCGGGCATCACGTGGCTGTTCTCCAGGTGGAAGTTGTCATTTGGACCATAAAGGTTGGTTGGCATCACGGCGATGTAGTTGGTGCCATACTGGAGGTTGTAGCTCTCACACATCTTCAGTCCGGCAATCTTCGCAATGGCATACTCCTCGTTGGTATATTCCAGCGGAGAAGTCAGCAGGGCATCCTCCGTCATCGGCTGCGGGGCATCCTTCGGATAAATGCACGTGCTGCCCAGGAAAAGCAACTTCTCCACCCCGTGGGCATATGCCTCACTGATCACATTGCATTGTATCTTCATGTTCTCCATCAGGAAGTCCGCCCGATAGAGCGAGTTGGCCATGATACCACCCACATGGGCGGCAGCCAGCACCACGGCATCCGGTCGTTCCTCATCGAAGAAACGCCTCACTGCCAGTTGGTCCGTCAGGTCCAGTTCCCTATGCGTACGGCCCACCAGATTGGTATAACCCCGCTGCATCAGGTTGTTCCAAATGGCGGAACCAACAAGGCCTCTGTGCCCGGCAACGTATATTTTTGAACTAAAGTTCAACATTTTGAATTATGAATTATGAATTATGAATTAACCCCAAACTCTTAACTCTAAACTATTTGACCACCCCCTTTTCAAGGTATTCTGCGAGATTAACGCGGACCTTCAGGGCCGCATCATCGGAGGCAACCTTGGCCATATCGGCCTCTACCATGAGCTGGACGAGCTGCTCAAAGGAGGTCTTGGAAGGGTTCCAACCCAACTTGGCCTTGGCCTTCGTTGGGTCTCCCCAGAGGTTTACTACATCCGTTGGACGGTAAAAGTCCGGGGAAACTTCTACGACTACGTCACCTATTGAACATTGAGAATTGCCATCATTTAATTGAGAATTGTGAATTGTCAATTGTGAATTGTGAAAGCTCTTAACAATGCCCTTCTCTTCCAAACCTTTACCTACGAACTCCAGCTCGATGCCTACATGGCGGAACGCCAGTTGGCAGAACTCTCGGACGGTATGCTGCACACCCGTGGCGATGACGAAATCCTCGGGCTTCTCCTGCTGGAGGATGAGCCACATGCACTCTACATAGTCCTTCGCATAGCCCCAGTCGCGCAGGCTGTCCAGATTACCTAAGTACAACTTATCCTGCTTCCCTTGGGCAATGCGGGCAGCTGCCAACGTGATCTTGCGTGTCACGAAAGTCTCTCCTCGCCTCTCACTCTCATGGTTGAAGAGGATACCCGAGCAGCAGAACATCCCGTAGGCATCACGATATTCCTTCACAATCCAGAAACCATAGAGCTTCGCCACGGCATACGGGCTGTAGGGATGAAACGGTGTGTTCTCATTTTGCGGCACCTCTTCCACCTTGCCATACAGCTCCGAGGTCGATGCCTGGTAGATGCGGCACGTTTCCGTCAGTCCGCACATACGCACGGCCTCCAGGATACGCAGCACACCCGTGGCATCCACATTGGCCGTATATTCCGGAGCATCAAAGCTCACCTGCACATGGCTCTGCGCCGCCAAGTTGTATATCTCATTCGGGCGCACCTTGCTCACTATCTGCATGATGCTCATGGAGTCACCCATATCTCCGTAGTGCAAGTGGAAGTGCGGGTGTCCCTCCAGATGCGCAATGCGTTCACGATAGTCCACCGATGAGCGACGGATGATGCCATGCACCTCATATCCTTTCTCCAGAAGGAACTCACTGAGGTAAGATCCATCCTGTCCCGTCACTCCCGTTATCAATGCCGTTTTCATCATATACGTTATACGTTAAACATTAAACATTAAACGTTAAACTACAAATCCCCCGACCATCCATGCCCGAGATCCCAGTGCTCGTCATACACAAACTCAAAATACGGGAGAGAGAACTCCTCTTCAATTAAGGCTGTCAGTTCCTCCTTGATAGGTTCTGCCCAGTGACCAACAAGCACGATGAATTTATCAATGTTCCATGCCACACGTCCACGAGGTACCTGCGTATAGTCACCCTTGAACTTCGTTTCCACATGCTTAGCCTGTGCACGGAAATATTCTTTTGGCCATATCTCTTTCCCACCTGCCTCCTCTACCATTTTAGGTGTAAGTTCCGATTTACAAACACCAAAGAATGACTTTTCCTCCATATCGTACCAGAAAATACCGATGCAAGGCATCTGCTCATCAAACGCCTTCATGCTCTCCATTTGAGCCTTCCGTTCTTCCTCTGTGAGATGTGTCATAATCATATTCTTTTTTTCCGCTACAAAGATAAGGAAAAATGTTCAATCCTCATGCAAACAAACCATAAACTATCCATTATCCACTATCCACTATCTCCATTCAGAACCCTGCTAATGCTATCCAGGCCACTTTCAGCTGTGCATGCAAGGCCATGTTGTCCTTGGTCGGAGTCG
>ERZ842401.1386-NODE-1386-length-34882-cov-66.255118_pt1 | contig 34882 bp, 28 predicted proteins | sample MGYA00521270_ERZ842401 | MGnify/ENA primary metagenome ERZ842401 (study PRJEB31892, sample SAMEA3878208) | bioreactor metagenome | biome: Moose rumen | place: Sweden | collected 2011-10 | study: EMG produced TPA metagenomics assembly of the PRJEB12797 data set...
TCTCCTGCTCGTTGATGACCACTTGCACGTCCTTGCTGATGGTAAGGAACTTGTTATATCCGCGTCTGTTGATGGATGCCTTGGTAAGCACTCCGCTGCTGTATGCCTTACGCAGCCTCTCAATGCCTTTCTCGCGGTTATGAGCGTCTTTCTTGGCCCGCTGTTCTGAGTAGCCGACAATCAACCTCTCGCCGTTCTTTCGGTAGTATTCATGGTACGTGCCTGATACTTTCTCCTGTGCCAGCATCCATTCCACGATGTCAGCAGGCTCCTTCTTGATTCTCGCACCGAGGATGTACTTGTAGCCCGCCTGACGCAGCAAATCCACGTTGGTCTTGTTAAGAAGACCGGAATCGGCCACCACCACAAAGTCCTTGATGTTGAAACGCAGGATGAAGTCGTCTATGATGGGGATCATCGTGCGTCCCTCATACTGCGCACCATTGAAGATTGAGTACGACAGCGGATAGCCGTCCGCGCTGACAAGCAGTCCCAGGATGATCTGGGACTCTGACGTCTTGCCGTCCTTTGAGAATCCGTTAGTGCGCAACTCGTCCTGTATGCCCGTCTCAAAGTACAGCGAGGTTACATCGTAGAACATCAGCCCTATGTTGCCACCGAGAATCTTGCGAGTGTGCTCCACGCTTATCTGCTGCACCAGCTCACGCTGCTTGTTGTACAGCTTGTCCATGTAGCGGTATATCTGGTCAAGGCTGACATCCTCATGGAAGTATGACTTCAAGTAGTCTGCCGTGGCCGACTTGCTCAACGGCTGGCAGATACGGGAAATGACCAGATGACGAAGGACTTCGTCCTTAATCCTGTTGAAGCCAATGCTGTCGTAGACTTGGTTCAGAATCTGCTGGGGACCGTTGAGAACGACGGCTGAGATGTTGCTCAGTACACGCTCCGACTCCAGGAACTCCTGCTGTATAATGCTGCTTTGGGCAAAGTCAATCTCCTGCTGTCCACCAAACCTGCGCACCCACTCTGAGGCCTTGGCATACAGACGGTCGGCTTCCTCCTCGGTCTTTGCAACACCGAAGCTCTTGACCTCCTTGAAGCCTCCGCGGCTCTTGTCAACCACCACAACACTGATGGTACCCGTTCTGTTTCTCTTCTTGCGTGGGAACATGCCGCAAAGGTACACAAATTTCCTGAGTCACCCAAGTCACCAAGCAAAATTCCCTGTTTATCGGGGTCTCAAGTGGGTCACCCCCTCGGAAATGTTAAAACCGCCGAAGTCAGGAGGACGGTTACGTCATCCGTGTCAAGGCCAATCTGCCAGCCGATGTGACATTAACCCGTGCCATTTCGCCCACGAGCGAAGCTGAGACCGCACTTACCACTTCGTGGGCTGCGGGCGAGAAGGTGTATGTCTACAAGAACAACGGAACTGAGCTGCGTGGTATACTGACTCCGACAGACATCAGTGGCGACGGTAAGAGATGTACGTTGACGGGTGCTATCAAGGGTAAGGACTATACCACCGCCGACAAGCTGACCTACACTTATCTGAAGCCAAAGACGAGTACTACCGACCCCAATGGTTTGTTAGGTGGTGCTACCTTTGAGCACTATTTCGGCGACTACAACGGTCAGGTGGGTACGCTTGAGGACATCTCGGCCAACTACGACTTCTGCTCGGCAGAGTCAGAGATTACAGGCGTGACGGCCAACGGTATCCTGCTCGACTGGGAAGATGCCAACTTCGAGCGCCAGCAGGCCATCTCTAAGTTCTTCATCACGCTGGGCGACAGCTATAACGCTATGGTTAAACCGTTGGTCATCACAGCTACCGGTCTTGCCAACACCCCTCTGACCGTCACCCCCGCAGTGGCTACGAACAAGATTTTCGTTGCCATGCAGAACACCACAGGGTCTTCTTTGACATGTACTTTTGCGGGTACCGTCGGTGGTTTGGTATGGACTGGCGAAATGACGGCTCCTATGTTGAACAACAAGTATTACTACACAGTCCTCGACGAGACTCCTTCCAATCATCTCCGTCTGTATCGTGACCTCAGCTCTGTTTCTGGCATTGAAATCAATGCTGATGATGTCAAGAAGGATGCAGTGCTGGATGGCACGAATGTTTCCGTATCCGACAATGGTAACCCCATGGTAAAGGATGTTGACTATACCCTTGCCTACAAGAAGGGAGATGCCGATGCTACTACAGCTGATGCAGAAGTCGACAATTACACCGCCGTCATTACGGGTATAGGCAAATACAAGGGAACCAAGACCAGCGGCGCATTCAAGGCAACCAACCTGCCCACTGCCGTCATTACGCTCACTACGGGTGAGGGCTATGTGGGTGACGAGGAGATTATCGCCCAGGGTGCTACAGGCTGGAAGATTGGCGCAACGTTTACGTATGAAGGTCAAGATACACCTCAAACGACTGGTATCACTTACGAGAGCTCTGACGACAGCGGTCTGTCAATTGATGCTGAAGGCAACATCACGGCAAATACTCCTGGCGTCTACACGATTACCATTAAGGTTGCTGCACTTGCTTCTACTTACAATGCTGCCACGAAGACCATCACAATCTACGTACAGAAGTCTGGTACCGGCGGTACTATTGAGGACCCGACCGCAGGCGATCCCGCTATGTGGACGGACTAATCAACCAGTCTCATATATAATATATAGGTATAAGGTATATGAATGCTAATAATCTCTCATGGCTGAGGAGGGCACCGCTGTTGTTGGCGGCGGCTGCCCTTGCAGCCTGTTCCTCTGACCAGCAGCCCGCGCCCGCGGCCCAGGAGCCGCAGTCGTGGACACTGGTGGTCAGTGTGGACAAGACCGATGCCCCGATAGTGGATGCCACCCGTGGTGTAGGCACGAACGACGACGGCGAGACCCTCGTGTCGCGCTGGACGGCAGGCACTACCGTTGAGGTATATGACGGCGAGACGCAGGTTGGCACGCTGCTGGCCGACGGCAGCGACAACGGCCACACCCTGCTGCGCGGCACCATCCGTGGCACCTACACGCCCGGCGTAAGCACACTGCAGCTGTATAGCCCCGCCAAGACACTCGACTACAGCGGACAGACGGGCACTGTCAGCAGCATCTCGCAGAAAGACTTCCTCTGCGGTACCATCACCGTCACCAAAGTCAATCTGAAGAACTATCTGATGGAGACGGGCAACTGCGACTTCACCCGCCTGCAGTCCTTCGTCAAGTTCACCTTCGACTATCCTCTGAAGAGCGTGCAAATCTCGGCCGACGGTCTGGAAAGTGGTCCGCTGACTGTCACTACCGCAGAGACCGAAGCCACCGCTTTCTATGTGGCCCTGCGCAATACGCCCGGCGAGCAGAAGGTGTATAGCTTCTTGGGAACTGCCGCCAACGGACAGACCACCTTCATCGGCACCAAGCGCGGCACCTTGCAGCATGGCGACTATGGCCAGACCAACGTGATGCTCCAGCCCTCAATAGAGAACGGGAACACCTCGACGTGGGGAGCCACGCCGGATGAGGAAAATCTTGGTGACATCTATTTATAAAGCATTTCTAAACGTTTCATACAGCAAAAGCATACACTATGAAGACAAACAGAATAATCCAGCTGGCAGCAGGCGTGTTGCTGTTAACGGCCTGCACCAGCGACTTCTACGAAGAATACGTCAACGGGCGCGTGCCCGTCAACCTCGGCTACGAAGTACTGACAGCCGAGGAGAGCACCCGTACGGCAGCATCGACCACCCTGAACGATGCCAACATTGCCTCGGGTGACAACATTACAGTGAAAATCAAGGACTACAATACAGCCGTAGGCAACTATGTCAGCTATAACTACACGGCCGGTGCCAGCGGAGCAATGACCCCGCCGAGCCCCAAGCCCTACTATCCCACAGGATCAACCAATATCGATATACTGGCCTACTATCCCGCCAATGCCGCTTCCAACTTCGATGTTAGTGCCGACCAGACCAGCGATGCCAATTATAAGGCCAGTGACCTGATGGTAGCCACCGTGACCAACCAAGCCAAAACCACCTCGACGGTAGCACTGGCCTTCCAGCATAAGATGGCGAAGCTCGTGGTCACCGCCACCAAGGGCGACGGCGTGAACACCATTCAGACCATCACGCTGAAGAACGTCAAGCGCCGCGTGACGTTCACCAATACCTCGGGAGCCGTCGGCAGTGCCACAACCATCAGCGGCAGTACCGATGTCACCCTGTTCAAGTCCGGCACAGGCACCAGCGGCACCGGTGCCGCCCTCATCCCCGCCCAGACCATCGAGGGCGACGTGATTGAGATTGTCACCGACCAAGGCACAGCCACCTATAATGTCCCAGCCGGCAAGGCATTCGCCGCCAACACTAAATACACCATCAGCGTCACCGTCAACCGTACCGCCGTCGGTGCTGTCAACAGCATCACGTGGGGCAGTTCTGCATCACTGACCATCCAGCCGACGGTAACCGAAAAACAATACGTCTTCGTTCCTGAAGGTGCTATTCCTGGCCTGTTCACCATCAACGCCGATGGCGACCAGGTATTCTTCTCGAAGGGTAACCTGCAGTATCAGGCCAGCACGTCTACTTGGCGCTTTGCCGAGAACCAGTATGACTATGTCGGCGATGAAAGCAATGGTAATGTGTATGTAGGGACAACCAAGAGCAACAACCGCAACATCAGCAATAGCAATACAGGTTGGATAGACCTCTTCGGCTGGGGAACTAGCGGATATCAATTCGCCTCTGGTTATGGCAGTGCCTACCAGCCCTGGGCAACCAGCACTACCCAAACAGATTACGGCCCCACCGACGGCACATCCAGTCTCACTGGCACCTATGCTAATGGTGACTGGGGCAGCAACGCCATCAGCAACGGCGGCAACTCGGCCGGCCTCTGGCGCACGCTGACCAAGGACGAGTGGACCTACGTGTTCAACACCCGCTCTACGACTTCCAACGTCCGCTACGCCAAGGCTACCGTAAACGAAGTAAAAGGTGTCATCCTGTTACCCGATGACTGGAACACCGATTACCACGTTCTAACTTCCATCAACACTAGCGGTGCTGCCTTTAACACTAACTCCATCAGTTCTTCCGACTGGTCGAGCAATTTTGAGGCTCATGGCGCAGTGTTCCTGCCGTTTGCCGGCCTCCGCAGTAGCACTACGGTGAGCATTGGCGGCTACTACTGGTCGAGTTCTGCCTACGATGCGAACCGCGCCTACTACGTGTACTTTAGTTCGGGCGCTCTGTATCTCAACAACTACGACCGTCGGTACCTCGGGCTCTCGGTGCGCCTGGTTCGCGTGGCCCCGTAGAATATGATACCCCTTGTCCCCAACACGGGCAATCGGCATAAGGCGGGCGGTGTGGCTCAGGTGCACCAGCCCCAAGGTCAGGGATACTCAGATTAGGGAATCTGGGGGACAGTCACCTGATTCGACAACTACATTCACTCGGCGGGCGGGGCTCCGCACCCCGCCCGCCGAGTATAAAAACAGAAGAAGCGGAAGTGCTCTCAAACTTACTGATACACTACAGCGCCGCAGGGGAGCGGAATGAAAAAACAAGCAAAAAGATTTGGCAGTTTCGGAATAAATGCTTACTTTTGCAACATGTTATGGAGTTGCTATGGCAAACGAGCTGAGTAAAAAAGACAGGAAGGAACTATATGGACGTCTTAGTAAGTATATGGAGGACGTGTCCAAGTTGGTTTTAGCTGGTGTAGTTATTGCAGCTATCATGAAGCAAGACATCAATGTATGGTGGCTTGTAGGTTGTGGCACAATGGTTGCACTTATTACATTGTATGGTGCATATAAAGCATATGTTATTAGTAAGAAATAAATTAAAAAGATAAAGAGTATGGCATTTATAGCAGTAATGGGGATCATTGCCTTTTTCTCGATTCTGGCAATTATCTGGATGGATTATGACTCTCGGCATTTGAGCCAGATGGAATAGTTTTTGTGTAGAAAACTCTTTTATCCCCTTTGCGGTGCCCCGACTGGAACAAATCAGCCGGGGCGCTTTGCGTCTGTGTGTCGGAAATTGCGGAATCGGATATTGGAACTTAAAAATATCAGTTATGACGAAAGAAAACATGCTAATAGAACTTGAAGACCGGCTGGAACGGATGCTCTGGCGGGTGGAAGGGTGGATAGACCGCAGCCCGCGGCTCAGCCGGTGGTACACGGACTGGCTGCTGCCGAGAGTGACAAAGTGAATTGTTTAAACTACTACGAATTTTACGAATTATACGAATTTTAAAAAACAACGGATTGAACGGATGAAACGGAACTAAAAACTGAATGATGTCATGAAATAATAATATGGATACTGCTGGGGATGGCGGGCATACTGGTGCTGACCATCGTGGTGACGGTGCTGTACCTTCGTGACCTGCGACGGCTGAAGGAGCAGGACAGGGTGATAAAGAGCCTGCGCCGACAACTGGACCACCTGCTCGGCACCCGTTATATGGGCCCGGGCAAACTGACCTGACACTTATAGTAATAACCACACAGGGGCAGGAGCCCCTTTTTTTATTTGTGACTACGAATTACACTAATTACACGAATTTCCTTTTTTGACATATCCACTTTTGGGGCAAATTGTACCACCAAATGATATTTTTTTTGTAAAAAGGTGTCTGTTTCCAATCTTTTTTATTACTTTTGCACACAGCAAGTAAGAATTCTTATTAATATTTATGGTACGTAACATCTTCAAAGGACTGGGAATAGCACTGGTGACGCCCTTCAAGGAAGACGGCTCAGTGGACTATCAGTCGCTGAAGCGCCTTGTTGAATATCAGTTATCCAATGGTGCCGACTTCCTGTGTATCTTGGCTACGACAGGGGAGACGCCGACGTTGACTGTCGAGGAGAAGCAGACTATTAAGGAAATGATTGTGAGTCTTGTGCAGGGTCGCATCCCCATTCTGATGGGTTGTGGCGGCAATAACACCGCTGCCATCGTTGAGGAGCTCAAGACACGTGATTTTCAGGGTATTGACGGCATACTGAGTGTATGCCCTTATTACAACAAACCTTCGCAGGAGGGACTCTACCAGCACTTCAAGGCCATAGCAGGTGCTACGAAGCTGCCCGTCGTGCTGTACAATGTCCCCGGCCGAACGGGCATTAACATGACGGCGGCCACGACGGTGCGCCTGGCGCGCGACTGCGAGAACATTGTGGCCATCAAGGAAGCTTCCGGCAATCTGGAGCAGGTGGACGAGATTATCAAGAACAAACCGGCCAAGTTCGACGTCATCAGTGGTGACGATGCGCTGACGTTCCCCATGATTTCGTGTGGCGCCGTGGGCGTCATCAGCGTCATCGGCAATGCGCTGCCAAAGGAGTTCTCCAAGATGATTCGGCTGCAGATGAAGGGCGAGTACGACCCTGCCCGCAAGATTCACCACCGCTTCATCGACCTCTTCTCGCTGCTCTTTGTCGACGGCAACCCCGCCGGCGTCAAGGCCATGCTGCACGAGATGGGCTATATTGAGAACGTGCTGCGCCTGCCGCTGGTGCCCACCCGCATCACGACCCGCCAGCGCATGAGTGAAATCATGAAAGAACTGAAAATATAGCATAATCCGGAAAAAACTGGATAATCTGGAAAATCCAGACAATTCGGAAAACTAAAGACAACAGCGGATGGAAGAAAGCCGAGTCATACACGAAATCACGCCCTTGATGGGTAAGGACGCCCTCTACATTGCCGACCGCAGGAAGAAGGAGTTCACTTACCCGATACACAATCACGAGGTGTTCGAGCTCAACTTTGTCAAGCACGCTGCCGGTGTGCGCCGCATTGTTGGCGACTCCAACGAGATCATCGGCGAGTACGACTTGGTGCTCATCACGTCGCCCGACCTGGAGCACGTCTGGGAACAGAACGACTGCACGAGCGACGACATTCGCGAGATTACCGTCCAGTTCCACATGGATTTGACCAATGAGACATTCCTCTTGCAGAAGCCTTTCTACACAATGCGCAAGATGCTGTTGGAGGCCCGCAAGGGACTGGCCTTCCCGCTGGAGGACATCATGCGCGTCTACAACCATCTGGACACGCTCAGCTCCGTCAAGGAGGGCTTCTATGCCGTGATGCAGTTCATGACGGTGCTTTACGAGCTCTCCAAGAGTACCAAGGCCCGTACCCTGGCAACGTCGAGCTATGCCAAGGTCGAGGCAGACAGCGACTCGCGCCGCGTGCTGAAGGTGAAGAACTTCATAGCCAAGAACTACATGGACGAGCTGCGCCTCTCGACACTGGCCGAGATTGCCGGCATGAGTCCCTCGGCCTTCAGCCGTTTCTTCAAGCTCCACACGGGGCGCAACCTGTCAGAGTACATCATCGAGCAACGCTTGGGCTATGCCAGCCGCATGCTGGTAGACACGTCGAAGGGCATTGCTGAAATCAGCTACCAGAGCGGCTTCAACAACCTGAGCAACTTCAACCGCATCTTTAAGAAGAACAAGGGCTGTTCGCCCTCCGAGTTCCGAGAGAATTACCACAAGACACGCATTATTGTTTAGGCCTATGTTGAGAAAACTGCTGCTTACACTGTCGTATGTGCTGCTTGGAGGTGCCGTGATGCCTCTTCAGGCCGACGACGCCACTGACAAGCAGCTGGTTCAATACGCTCATGACATAGCAGATGCCAAGCAGAAGAAGGATTACGTGCGGTTGGGCAAGCTGGTGGCAGCCCGCGCCTCGTTGTTCTACAACAACGCCCTCTCTGACTCCATCACGCTGCATGTGCCTGAAGACCTGAAGCTGTTGCGTGAGGGAAAGCAGTGGGACCGCTACTACGAGACATGGACGTTCCTTATCAATACCTTAATATATTATAGTAACAGCAAGAATATGGCTCTGCGCGAGGTGCAGGCTATGTATGCTGACGCCAAGGAGCGCAACAATGCACACGGTCAGGGCATTGCCTACTACACGATGGGAAATGTCTATCTGAACATGAACAACCTGGACGAGAGTGCCTCGGCCTATAGGAAAGGTCTTGACATCCTGCTCCGGCAGAAACCTGTACCGGCCGTGGTGCAGGAGATATACTCCTATCTGGGCGACGTGCTGAACGAGCAGAAGCGCTACGAGGAGCTGGACCGCCTGACAGTGGGCTGGAAGGAGTTTCTCGAGAAGTTCATTGCCGAGAACAGCATGGTGAAGAAGCAGCTGAACCAGTCGCAGATAGAGATACTCTGGTTTCTCTACGACGTAGCCTGCGTGCAGGCCGCCACAGGACTGGAGGACTTTGAACGTGCACAGAAGAAGCTGGACGAGGCTTACCAGTATGTGCACTCAGATGCCGACTATCTGGCTTCCACGTGGCTCTCGGCGGCGGCAGAGCTGCGGCTGAGACAGCACCGCTACATGGAAGCCATGTACCTGAATTCGCGCCGCATGTCGCTCGTCACGCCTGACGAGGACAAGGCTGTCTACCTCTCGGTGGCTGTCCAGCGAGGCAGCATACTGACCGGACTGCACCGTTACGAGGAGGCTGCCGACCTCTACAGACAGATGTATTTTCTGAAGGACTCGCTCAACAGCGCCGACACCAAGAACCAGCTGACGGAAATGAACACCATGTTCCACGTCGACGAGTTGGAGCGCGAGCAGGAGCACCTGAAGATGGAGCAGGAGCGCGCTCAGTTCCGCAACACGCTCGTCATTGCCAGTATCATCCTGCTGGCACTCATCGTGTTTACCGTCTTCCGTGTGCGTGCTGCACGACGGCTGAAACGAGCCCACGACAAGCTGCAGGAGACTCACGAGCAGCTGCTGACGGCCTATGACCAGCTGGAGGAGACCACGGCGGCCAAGGAGCGTATAGAGAGTGACCTGCGAATAGCCCGCAACATCCAGATGGGAATGGTGCCACGTGACTTCCCTGAGCGGCCCGATCTTGACCTCTACGCCTCTATGACGCCTGCCAAGGAGGTGGGTGGCGACCTGTACGGCTACTACCTGACGGGCGACAAGCTCTACATTGCCCTGGGCGACGTCTCGGGCAAGGGCGTGCCTGCCTCGCTGTTCATGGCCCAGGCCACGCGCCTGTTCCGTACGCTGGCAGCGCAGGAGATGATGCCTGCCGAGATAGCAATGCGCATCAACAACGCCCTCTCCGGCGAGGACAACGAGACGGGCATGTTTGTCACCATGTTCCTGGGACTGATAGACCTCCAGACGGGTCACCTCGACTTCTGCAACTGTGGTCACAACCCGCCCGTGCTGCTGGTTGACGGAAAGCCGCAGTTCATCGAGATGGTGCCCAATGCACCTGTCGGTATCATTCCCGAGTTGGACTATGAGGGCGAGCAGATAGCCGACATCACCAACAGTCCTCTCTTCGTCTATACCGATGGACTGAACGAGGCCGAGAACCGCCAGCAGGAGCAGTTTACGGACGAGCGGCTGCTGGAAATGATGGAGCAGACACCCTTTGAGAGCTGTCGGCAGACCGTTGAGATGCTGCGTACAGCCGTTGAGGCCCATCGCGACGGCGCCGAGCCGAACGACGACCTGACCATGCTCTGCGTGAAAGTAGTCAAAGACAACTAAAAAAGACAACGAGATAACTTAAACCTAAGAGTTATGAAGAAGAAACTAACACTCAAAAACCAGGTAGGCGAGTTAGAGCGCGTCAACCAGTTCATCGAGGAGATAGGCGAGGAACTGGGACTTGACATGGAGCTGCGGATGAACCTGAACCTGGTGATGGAGGAGATGGTGTCAAACGTCATCTTCTATGCTTATCCCGAGGATAAGACGGCCGACATTGAGCTGGTGGCCGAGGCCAACGGGAAAGAACTGACCTTCGTACTCAGTGACCAGGGCAAGGAGTTTGATCCGACGGCCAAGGAGGACGCTGATCCTGACGTCAACCCCATGGACAGGGAGATTGGCGGCATGGGCATCTTTATCGTTAAAAACATCATGAACCAGGTCACCTACCAGCGTCTGGAAGGCAAGAACCTGCTCACCATGAAGAAAGAAATCTAACAAAAACAAATAATAAAAACATTACAACTATGACACAGATTATCAAAGAAGGTGGTAAGACCATTATCAAGACCGGCGAACGTATTGACACAATGAATGCACCCCAGTTCGAACAGGACATCCAGCCCGCACTGGCTGACGGCGGCGTGGACCTCGAGATGGACTGCACAGATCTTAACTACATGGCGTCTTCAGGTCTCCGTATCATCCAGAAGACCATGCGTACCGTGATGCAGCAGAAGGGCCAGTTCAAGATGACCAACGTCAACCCGGAAATCTATAAAGTGCTGGCAATGACGGGCTTCACCAAGTTCATGAAGGTCGAGAAGAAAGCATAGCAAGTTTAACCCTTAAAAAATCCTTAGGCAATTATGATATACGCAATCATAGCATTGATACTCATCGTTGCTGCACTGGCTTTTGCCCTGCACACGCAGAGCCAGAACAACAAGCAACAGGCCGAGGAGCAACAACAGTTGCTGACCGACTATCAGCGTCGTGTGGACGAACAGCAGAAGCTGCTCGAGGACTATCGCGCGCTTGAAAAGAATTTTGACAATATCGGTGAGGGCTACGAACAGGCACTGCTGGCCTTCGACAAGATGAACGAAGAGCAGGACAAGGCCAAGACCGCCAATGAGGCACTGCAGAAGTCACTGGCCGCACTACAGCAGACCAACAGCCGGCTGCAGGAGAGCGTGCAGAAGAAAGCTGAGGCTATGGCTCCCATCGTGGCCTCACTGCAAGAGCTGGCCAAAACGCAAGGCGACAACAAACTGGCTGCCATCGTGGGCCGCTTGACTGACCTGGATGACGTGCAGGCCGATTTGCCTCCTCTGGAGCGTACCGACAACGTCATGGTGGCTCAGGTGGCCGACGAGGCTGTCAAACTGACCGGCATTGACCAGGCACAGTACATCAAGTTCGAACAGGTGGTCGACCCCTCGGCGGCCGTCACCATGCTGCTCACTTGTCAGCCCAAGGCAGTGCGCGCACTGACCCATGTCTTGGACAACGCATTGAAGTTCACTACCGACGGTAGCGTGAAGCTCGGCGTCAACGTCGACATGGACAAAATGCTGGCCGTCTACACCGTTGAGGACACGGGAACGGGCGTGGAGGCTGCCGATGCAGAGCGCGTCTTCGAGCCCTATGTCAAGCTGAACCAGTATTTCGACGGGCAGGGCATCGGGTTGACTGTTGCCCGTAACCTGGCACGCCGTCTCGGTGGCGACCTGGTGCTCGACACTGCGTTTGCAGGCCCCGGTGCCCGCTTCGTGCTGTCACTGCCCATCTAATCGCTTCGTGCCATCAATATGATTTACGAAAAGATAAAATAACCATTATGAACCATTTTTTACTTGACCAGTTAAAAACAAAACAGCGCCTGCCACTCGTCACTTTGCTGATGGTGGCATGGCTTTTGCTTGTGCCGCAGCAGGCCAGTGCGGAAGATTATTACTTCTCCATCGGTGAGACGGCCGTGACCAGCGACAACATCAGCTCGTTCCCGGGACTGAGCTTCGACTTTCGAGGGGGGCTACTGACGATGGACAATGTAACCCTGACGGGAGGCATATCCATTGACCCGATGGTTTATGCCAACATGGGATTCAGGATTCAGCTGACGGGCGAGAACAGCATTACGCCCAGCGGGACTGCGGTGCTTCGCAGCTCGACTCAGACAGCATCGGTACGCGTGACGTTCTCTGGTACGGGTACGCTGAAGATGACGGCCGACCCAGACTACGGCTTGACGGAAGGTATCGAGCTGGAGTATGCGGACGGCCTGCAGATGTTTGAGAACTCAACCCAGACATCGCTGATTGCCATCATTGCCAAGGCTTATGCCTATGCGCCGAATTATGAGTCCTATTTCAATTATGAAAGGGGTTGGATGGTAGAGCTATTCCCTCATAGCGACGGAGAAATGGTCAGGTATTCGTATCGTTCTGTAGACGGTACGGCTGACATTGCCGAGATCGACTATTCGGAGGCGATAGTGCTGACAAAGCCTGGCATGTTGACTGCCTATGCACAAGCGATGAGCGAAGACGGGACGGTGGCAGCAACGAGTGAGTCCATTACGCTTTACTATTTCGGTGTGACGCCCAACCCGCTGACGGTGACCCTTGGTGAGACACCGTCGCCTACGTTGGTGCCCAGCGTGAGCGGTGTCGGCATCTCGTCGTTCTACGGCCCTGGCAGCTTTGCTACCTATGACAGTGGTAAATGGTTGATTACCGGAGTAGGTGAGGGAACGGCTACGGTAAACCTCAGCTTGCCAGACTACGACCAGCGCACGTTTGTCGCTATCAACGACACAGCACAGTTCGTAATGCAGGTCCTGCCTCCCGCACCCGTCATCAATGCAGAGAACGTCAGCTACGTGGGCGATGAGATCACCCTGTCGCTACCGGAATCGCTCAGCAACGCCGGTGAAGTGACCGTCTACTACAGTTGGAACGCCGGTGACTCGGGCATCTCCTACAATACCGGCGACGCCATTCCCGCCGAGAACGGCACGCTGTATGCCTGGACGAAAGTCAACGATGCACAGGGTAATTCTTTCTGGAGCGAGAAGGCATCTGCGGTGATTTCGGTCACGAAGAACCTGGCCAATGCCGAGGCAGAGATGTCTGAGACGTCTGCTGTCTATACCGGCAGCGCCATCACACCCTCGTTCACGGTTTACGAATACTCTGCCGCCGCCGGCCCGAGAGCTATCGATGCTTCCAACTATACCGTCAGTTACAGGAAGGTAGGTGCTGACGCAGTGGACGAGATCGTAGACGCAGGCCAGTACATGATTACCATCACTGGAACGGGCGACACCTGGGGCGGCGAATTGACCGTGGCCAGCAACTTCGAGGTGACGCAGGCGCCGAACAGCATCACCACTCGGCCGGAAGCCGTGGCCGACCTGACCTTTAACGGCGAGGCACAGACACTGGTGACGGCTGGTGAGGCATCGTTCGGTACGTTGGTCTACAGCCTGAGCGAGAACGGCGAGTTCACAGAAGAGCTTCCTACGGCTACGGCTGCCGACACGTATACCGTCTACTTTAAGGTGGAGGAAACGGATAACTATGCCGGCGTGGCCGTCAGCAGCATCGAGGTGAAGATAGCTAAGGCTACGCCCACACTGGCTTTCGACAAGGAGGGTGTAGAAGCTCCTGTCAACGGACAGTTGGAGCTACCCGTATTGACCAATGAGCTGAAGCTGCCTGTGACCTATAGCAGCTCGAACTCGAACGTGGCAATGGTCAATGCCGAGACGGGTGCTGTGACGGTCTATGCTACCGGCGAGACCACCATCACGGCAAAGTTTGCCGGCAACGACCAGTACAACGAGGCTTCGGCCAGCTACAAGCTGGTGCTGACAGCCTATGCCTACAACCTGAGGATTAACGGTACTCAGGTGACGGATGCCAACCGCAAGACGCTGTTCGAGGGGACGGTGACCTTCGACGGACAGGCCACACTGGCACTTAACAACGCCAATCTGACCAGCATAGAGAGTGGACTCCCGGCACTGACCATCAGCCTGATAGGCGACAATGCCGTCAAGTCAGAGGGCGACAATGCCTTGCTTGATTTGACACAGGGCCAACAGACGCTGAACATCATCTGTGATGAGACACAAAGCTGCAGCCTCTACCTGTTGAGTAAGACGACTGCTGTCTCAGGCTTCTCCGAAATCACCATCAAGGAACCGCTCGACTTCCTCTACCCCGAGGGCGAGAAACAGCTCAACAAGCAGGGACTGAATGAAGTCAAGCTGGGAGCTGCCATGATTCCTATCGTGCTCACACCTGACGAGGAAAAACAAATCAGGTATACCGATGGCACCCCAGAGGCTACCACACCACTGGTCAACACGACTATCAATAACGTGCTCTACACGCTGCACGACACGCAGACACCCGGTAATTCCGACGACGGATACGCTGACGGAATGGTAGTGCTGAATTCAGAGATGACACCTGAGCAGGTGGATGCCGCAGCGAAGCTGGTGCCTGGCACACAGGAGTATGCCGAGGCCTACAAGGGACTGACCTTCATGGTGCCTGCCGGCTGGGGCCAAATAACGCTCGACGCCTTTACTGACGAGACCCATGCGCTCTTGCTCAAGATAGGCGGACAGGATGCTATCGTCATCAACACGCAAGGCCAGCGGAGGCAGTATGTCTACAACTACGCTTGTGCCACGGCTTCCTATGTGCGTATTTACAATGGTGGTCTGTTCTATCCCGAACATTTTGCGCCTTCTCATCGCATCGGTCCCAAGCCTACCGTCTCGACGGGTGTTGGCGGACTGAGCGTCAAAGCTAACACCGTAGATACGCCGCCTGCCACACAGCCTGACTACAGGCAGCTGTCGAAGGGCGATATTGAGTGGCCTGCCGGCGGACGCGGACATATTGTGGTCAGCAACAAGCTCTTTACCGATTTGGCTGACGACGCCTTCGACGGGTTCACAGCCGAGTCTTCCGAGGCTCCCCGCAGATCACCTGCCGATCTGGACATCACCTACATCGACCTGCGCGGCACCAGCATCACCGGCAAGGAGTACGACCGTTTGGCCGGTGCCTTCAAGGGCGTGCCCGAGAACACATTCATCTATCTGCCTGGCGGCAATGTTGTCAACGGCAAGAATATGGTCGTAGGCACCGTCTGTGCCGAGATGGAACTGGCTGCTGAGGGCGACAAGGCGTTTGAGCTGGCGGCTGACTTCACGGCCAACAAAGCTACCGTCCGTCGCGCCTTCCAGGCCGAACAGAGGCAGCCCATATGCCTGCCCTTCGACCTCGCCAACGCCGAGGACTACGGTACGTTCTTCGTCTACGGCGGAGTGACTGACGGTACTGTCTTGATGAACAAGACCACCGAGGTTAAGGCCAATACTGCCTACTATCTGGAGCCGAAGAGCACGCTGACGGAGCTGACGGCACAGAACGCAACGGTGAAGAAAGGCACGCTGCCAACGGCTACCGGACTGGTAGGTACCTTCGACAAACTGACGGGAGCCACAGGCTACTATTACGACAATGCAACGAAGACCTTCCTGCAGCTGGACGGTTCGAAGGTTGTGAACCCCTTCGAGGCCTATCTGAACTACACGGCAACGGGCAGCCTCAATACCAAGTGGGAGGGTGACCCCGAGCCAGACGGCATCAGCACGCTCCGCATACCGCAGCAACATACCGCTGACTGGTACACGCTGGATGGACGCAAGTTGAACGGCCAGCCCGCACAGAAGGGACTCTACATCTATCAAGGCAAGAAGGTCGTCGTCAAGTAAGACGGCCTTCCTGCATCTTTTTGAAAAAAAGTTCGAAAAATGTTTGGTAGATTCGAAAAAAGTTCGTACCTTTGCACCCGCAAATCAGAATTACGGATGGTTCCGTAGCTCAACTGAATAGAGCATCTGACTACGGATCAGAAGGTTGTGGGTTTGAATCCCGCCGGAATCACAAGAATGAGACTCGATGGAAGAAATTTCAGTCGAGTCTCTTCTTTTTTACTGTGAAGCTTTGTTAGGGGTCTGCCCATATTCCGTAAGGGCAGCATTTTGTTAGTCTGTTGCCACCTGGCGGGTGAGGAAGAAGATGCGGGTCTTCAGAAAGTAAAGTGCGACGCCACAGGCGTTGACCAGCGCCACAGTCCAGAAAGCCATGCCGTAGCCCAGTGCTTCGGCAATGATGCCACCGGCAAGCACACCCAGTCCCATGCCGATGTCCCACGAGATAAGGATGGTAGAGTTGGCAGTGCCGCGCTCGTTGTGATGAGCCATCGTAATCATCATGTTCTGGAAGGCTGGCCACAGGTGGCCGTTGCCCAGTCCTATGAGCAGCGCCGAGCCGTAGTAGCCTATATTGTTAGGGCAGGCAACGAACAGCGTGTAGCCGACAAGCGAGATGACCATACCCTCTGCAGCGTTGTGGGTCAGCCGGCCTTGGCGCAAGGCTTTGCCTCCCTGCAGACGGGAGAGGATGAGGCCAATGCTACAGAGCATGAACCACGTGCCTGTGCCGCCAGTCATTCCCAGCACTTGCTTGCCGTAAATGGCCAGATAGTTGCTCATGACACCGAAGCAGAAACCGAAGAATATCATGTTGAAACCTACCAGCCAGCCACGCTTCAGGAAGAAACGGTCCAAGGAGAGCTTGGAGGCTTCTCTCTTCGGGAGTGTGGCGTTGCAATGAGGCTTGAGGGTTACCGTGGAGTCGACAATGAGTCCGAAGGTGGCAATAGCCAATGCCAGCCAGAACAGCAGTTGGAAGTTGTGGGTCTGTGTGTAGACAAAGATGGCAAAGGTGGGTGAGATGGCCATAGCCAGGTTGTTGGACAGTCCGTAGTAGCCTATGCCCTCGTTGCGTCGCGAGCTGGGCAGCACGTCGATGGCAACCGTCGAGTTAGCCACCGTGACGGCACCAAAAGGTCCGCCGTGCAGCGTACGGACAATGGTGAACAACAGCAGTGTGGAAGCTGCCAGATAACCCGCAAAGAAGATGGCGAAGGCTGTATAGGCAGTGAGCAGCACCGTCTTGCGTGGAAACGAGTCTACGAAGTAGCCGCTGAAGGGGCGGAACAGCAGTGCCGTAATGGTGTAGCCCGAAAGCACCAGGCCAATGACGTCTTTGGTCGCACCGAAGGTCTCGTGCAGATAGAGAGGCAGCAGGGGTGTGAGCAAATAAAAGGCGAAGAACAGCGCAAAGTTGGCTGTCATCACCTTGCAGTAGTTGCTGTTCCAAAGACGCTCCATATGACCTGTCCAGATAGAGATGAACGTTGTGCCGCTTAGAAATTGATTAGTACTGGCGCAGGGCACTTAGCAGCTCGTTGTTCTCGGTGCGGGTGCCGATGGTGATACGCAGACAGTTCTGGCAGAGCTGCACACGCGAGCGGTTGCGGACGATGATGCCTTTGTCTACCAGATAGTCGTATATATGCTGGGCATCGGTCATACGGGCCAGGAAGAAGTTTGCATCCGTCTTGTACACCTGTTCGCAGATGGGCAGTTCCAGAAAGGCCTGCATCAGTCGGCTACGCTCCTGCAGCAGCATCTTCACCCACTTGTCCACCTCGAAGGGATCCTTTAGCATCTCCATCGCCTGCTGCTGGGTGAGCAGATTGACGTTATAGGGATATTTCACCTTATTATATATGCTGATAATCTCCTTCGATGCAAAGGCCATTCCCAGACGGATGGCTGCCGAGCCCCATGCCTTCGACATGGTCTGAAGGATGATGAGGTTGGGGTGCGTGGGCAGCTCCTGACGCAGTGACAGCTGCTGGGCAAAGTCGATGTAGGCCTCGTCAACGATGACAATGCCGTCGAAGCCTTCGATGACCCTCAGTATCTGGTCACGGTCCAGCGAGTTGCCCGTTGGATTGTTGGGCGAGCAGATCCAGATTATCTTGGTGTTGGCATCACACGCCTCAAGCAGCTTCTCTGCCTGTATCTGGTAGCCCTCGTCCAGCAGCACCGTGCGATACTCCACGTTGTTGATGTCAGCACACACCTGATACATGCCGTATGTAGGAGCTATGGCCACCACATTGTCGCGGCCCGGTTCGCAGAACACGCGGTAGGGCAGGTCGATGGCCTCATCGCTGCCGTTGCCCAGGAAGATGTTTTCCGCAGGCACGCCCTTCACCTTAGAGAGCACAGCCTTCAGTTCGCGCTGCAAAGGGTCGGGGTAACGGTTGTAGGGACCGTTGTATGGATTCTCGTTAGCATCCAGAAAGACGTGTGCTTCCTTGCCCGAGTACTCGTCGCGTGCACTACTGTATGGAGCCAGGCTCCAGATGTTCGGCCTTACCAATTGCTCTAAACTCTTCATCGTGATTATTCCTTTTTTCTGCGGTAGCAAATGATTATTCACTCTTCACTTTTTTCACTTTCGCTATGCGAACTGTCATGGCGTTCTTGTGGGCGTCCAGCTGCTCTGCTTCGGCCATCAGCTCTACGGAGCGCCCTATGTGGCTAATGCCCTCGGGTGTCAGGTGCTGGAAGGTAATCTTGCGACAGTAGGCATCCAGATTGACACCGTTGTAGGCGGTGGCGTAGCCGTGAGTAGGCAGCGTGTGGTTGGTGCCGCTGGCATAGTCGCCAGCACTCTCACAGGCGTAGGGTCCCAGGAATACGCTGCCAGCATTGACCACCTTCTCGGCCAGTCGCTCGTAGTCCTTGGTCTGGATGACCAGGTGCTCTGGGGCATAGGCATTGCTGAGTGCCATCATCTCGTCAACCGTATTGACAAGCACCGAGCGGCTGTTTTCCAGAGCCTTGGCGGCTATCTCCTGACGGGGGAGAAGTGCCAGCTGGCGGTCTAACTCTTGCTGCACCTCCTGCAGCTTCTGCTCTGACGTAGTGATGAGCAACACCTGCGAGTCCACGCCGTGCTCTGCCTGTGACAGCAGGTCGGCGGCGACGAACTCGGCATTGGCCGTCTCGTCAGCCAGCACACAGACCTCAGAGGGTCCGGCCGGCATGTCAATGGCAACCTCGTCCAGCGAGACGTGTTGCTTGGCAGCCATCACGTATTGGTTGCCGGGACCGAATATCTTATAGACCTTAGGCACCGTCTCTGTGCCGTAAGCCATGGCTCCTATGGCCTGCACGCCGCCAATCTTGTAGATTTTGCTGACGCCGGCTATGCGGGCAGCCACAAGAATGGCGGGGTGCACCTTGCCCTCCTTGTTCGGTGGTGTACAAAGCACTATCTCCTTGCAACCGGCTATCTTGGCCGGAGTAGCCAGCATGAGTACGGTAGAGAAGAGTGGGGCAGTGCCACCGGGAATATAGAGACCTACACGCTCGATAGCCACACTCTTCTGCCAGCAGGTGACACCCTCCTGGGTCTTCACCTTCTGACCGACGAAGCGCTGCGAGATGTGGAACACCTTGATGTTGTGGTGTGCTAGAATGATGGCGTCGCGCAACTCGTTGCTGACCAGCCCTTCTGCTTCGTCCATCTCCTCTTCGGTGACGGCCAGACTCACCAGTTCGGCCTTGTCAAACTTCAGTTCATACTCCTTCACCGCCTCGTCGCCACGCTGACGGATGTCGCTGAGCACAGTACTGACCGTCTCGTTCAGGCGGGTGAGGTCCAGTCGGGGCCGTTCAATAATCTCGTCCCACTGTCCTCTCTTAGGAAATCTGTATATCTTCATTGTGCGGTAGCAAATATATTTTCACTTTTCCCTTATATAATCATTTTCTCAATTGGTGTGACCAAGATGCCCTGTGCGCCCATCTCCTTCAGCTTGCCGATAATCTCCCAGAAGCGCTTCTGGTCCAGGACAGTGTGTACGGAGCACCATTCGTCGTCGGCCAGGGGAATGATGGTAGGACTCTTTAGACCGGGCAGCACATTGATAATCTCTTGCAGACGGGCCTTTGGAGCATTCATGCGGACGTACTTCTTGTCTTCGGCATCCTTGACTGCCTTGAAGCGGAACAGCATCTCCTCCAGCGTGTTGCGCTTCTCGCCGGAGAGCTTCTTGTTGCCAATGAGCAGTGCCTCGCTCTGCATGACCACCTCCACCTCACGCAGGTTGTTGGATACCAGCGTAGAGCCTGACGACACGATGTCGAAGATGCCGTCGGCCAGTCCGATGCCCGGGCTGATCTCCACTGAGCCGGTGATGACGTGAATCTCGCACTCTACACCCTGCTCCTGCATGTACCGGCGGAGGATGTTAGGATAGGACGTGGCAATCTTCTTGCCGTTGAACCAGTTCACGCCGCGGTACTCTATCTCCTTGGGAATGGCTAACGACAGGCGGCACTTGGAGAAACCTAAACGGGAAATGACGTCACAGTCCTCGCCACGCTCCACAAACTCGTTCTCGCCCACTACGCCGATGTCGGCCACGCCGCTGGCCACGCTCTGGGGTATGTCGTCGTCGCGCAGGTAAAGTACTTCGAGGGGGAAGTTACTGGATTGTACGAGTAGTGTGCGTTTGGAAGCGCTCACTTTGATATCTGCCTCTGCCAGCAGATTCATGGTGTCGTCAAATAAACGACCCTTTGATTGTACGGCTATTCTTAACATATATCTAATATTATCTAATTTAGCGTGCAAAATTACGCATTTTCGGTGATATTTGCAAGAAAATGATTACTTTTGCACCCAAAATCGCAAGAAATTGAAGATAAACGGTATATATATCCAGCTTTTCGCCCTTCTCTTGCTCGTTGCGTGTGGGCAGAAGAAGCAGGAACCTGTGGTGACGCCATGGGGCGAAATCACCGACACCATTCCCGCTGACGATGACTTCGACTTGGAGGACATTCAGCGCAACGGTGAACTGATAGCCCTGACGCTGACAGGACCAGAGACATACTATGACTATCACGGACGGCACCTGGGAACGCAGTACATGCTGGCCCAGCGCTTTGCTGACAAGCTGGGGGTCATGTTGCGTGTGGAGGTGTGCCGTGACTCGGCTGAGATGGTGACACGACTGCAGGACGGTGATGCCGACCTGATTTGCTACCCTATGACCAAGGAGGAACCGGGATGGCTGGTGGGCGAAGACAAGGAGGACTTGCAGAGGGAGCTGGCCCAGTGGTACAGCCCTAAGCTCGTGGACGAAGTGAAGAAGGAAGAGGAGTTCCTGCTGTCGTCCAAGAGTGTCAAGCGTCGTGTCTTTGCACCTATGCTGAACCGTGCTGGCGGCGTCATCTCGCATTATGACGGCTATTTCCAGCGCTATGCCTCGACCATCCGCTGGGATTGGCGGCTGATGGCTGCCCAGTGCTATCAGGAGTCTACGTTCGATCCACAGGCACGTTCGTGGGCCGGTGCCTGCGGACTAATGCAGATCATGCCCTCGACGGCCGACCATTTGGGGCTGTCGCGTGCCAACATCTTCAGTCCTGAACAGAATATTGCTGCAGCCGCCAAGTATCTAGGTGAGCTGGAACGTACCTTCTCCGATATCCGCGAGCGTTCGGAGCGCACCAAGTTTGTGCTGGCGGCCTATAATGGTGGTCATTTCCATATCCGCGACGCGATGGCACTGGCCCGGAAGAACGGCAAGAATCCTCATCGCTGGGGCGATGTGGAGCCCTATGTGCTGGGCCTGGCGCGTGCAGAGTATTATAACGACCCCGTAGTGAAGTATGGCTACATGCGTGGGTCGGAGACGGTAGACTATGTCCGTAAGATTCATGAGCGTTGGAACGGCTATCGGGGAGTACGTACACCACGAAGCGGGTTCGCTCCTAACTCTACCCCTCAGAAAGCAACTCACCAGCGCAAGAAGAAATACCAGATACAGGAAGACTAATTACCTTTTTCCTGCTCTGTGGCTGTGGTTGTCGTCGTCTTCTCTTTCCTGATGTTGAAAAGGTCTCGCCACCCGTTGAAGTCTTTCTTCATGATCAGACCTATGCCCTGTGTGTTGAGCGACGAGCGGGTGAAGTAGCGGTCGTTGGTCTGGTTGTAGACTTTGAGCGCCAGGTTGCCGTTGGGCAGCAGCAGGTAGCGGATGTCAAAGTCGCCGATAAAGGAGGGTATGGCCGTAGTGACATTGTCGCGATAGCCGAACTGACCGTTGATGAGCAGACGGTTGTTGAGCAGCCTGCCGTTGATGATGCCTTCATACTCGGCATTGTTCCATCCCTCGTCGCCTGTCGAGATGTTGGCACCGAAGTTCCAGTTGTTACTCTTGATGACTTGGGAGAGCACTGAGTTGATTTGTCCGCTCAGCGTACCGGACAGCAGGCTTTGCATGGCCAGCGAGGTGCTGCTGCGCTGGTCTTCGTTCTCGGTAGCGTTGTTGGCGCCTTGCGGATAGAAACGTCCTACGGCCAGCAGATATACCACCTGCTGGTGCATTTCCTCTTGTCCGTTGATGACGGAGCGAACCATCTGCTTCTCGTCTGAGTTGACGTTGGGGATGTCCAGGTCGAAGTCTATGACGGGTGCTTGCGGCTGTCCGGTAATGTTCATCAGACAGTTGACGCGGACGGTGTTCGAGAAGGAACGCCCAATGTTCAGGTCTGACAGGCTGACGCCGTTCACCACGTGCTGGGCCTGCAGGTTCAGACGGGCGTCATAGGGATCGCCGGAGAAGACGATGGTGCCTCCCTCCTGGAAAGTGAAGTCCTTGTGGATGACGTCCTGGATGGTGACGTTATAGGTGCCGCTGCTGACTTCGTAGTTGCCGAACATGTTGAAGCTGCCCTTGTTGTAGTAGGTAGCCTGTATGTCTCCATTGCCGCGCAGCGTGATGTAGTCGCCCGTACGGGCATCCATTAGCAACCGGATGGCGGCATCGGGATTGGCGTTCACCTTAATGTTCATGAAGAGGTCTGAGCGGAAGTCGTCGGGCTCGCTCTTCACTTTCTGTATCCTCAGGGCATTCGGCGCACCTTGGGCTCCCGGAACGCTGCCCCACTGTATGAACTCCTGGTCGGTAATGACGTCAGGTGTAGAGGCGTTATAGACGAATACAGAGTTCTTGAGAGGCACCACGTCGGCCTCTATGCGCACCTCGCCGTCGCGTCCGTGGATGGCGGCCTGACCGTCGACAAAGACTGTCCCGTAGAAATACTCATCGCCAAAGTCGGGAAAGTCGTAGGCCATCAGCTTCCGCGTGTTGACGTAGATGTCGTAAGTCAGGTTGGTGAGCTCTTGATGGTGTATTCCGCCCGTCATCATGCCTTCGTTGCCGTGAATGTCGTAGATGGGACAATGGGCAAACACTATTTCGTTGGGCACCATCCGCAGCGTGTCGTTACGCATCTCATAGGTACACCCCAGCGTCTTGACATGGGCCGTGCCGTTGAGCACCAGCTCGCCCGTCAGGTTGATGGCATCCAGCGGCCCTATCAGCCGTACTGCTCCTGAGCCGTGTCCGTCAATGGTGCTGATGAAACTCTCGCTAAACGAGTGGGCAAAGTCCAGATAGGTACCGTCGGCCCGTATGCCCAGGTCGATATAGTTGCGCTCAGGCGACACATAGCCGTCAATATAGGTCTTAGCCTCCTCTCCGTCGTCTGCTATCGCATGGATGTCAATCTGTTTCTCGTCCTTGTTCCAGTCCACCTCGGCGTAGAGGGCCCCCATGCGTCCGTGCTGGAATTCAAAGTCCTTGACGCTGAGTCGGGCGTCAGCCTGAAAATCGCCGAACACTCCACGAAGGATTCCTGTGCCGGAGGCATAACCGTCAAAATCGACAGCGTCGAAGTCTACTAACTGTAGGATATATGCCACGTCCATGTCTATGATATCTGCATAGAGGGAGTCCGTAGCACTTTCGGAGGCCGTTCCATTGATGAGGATGTGCTGTTGGTTGTGGCGTATTCCGAAGTCCTTGATGTTCAGGTAGTTCTTGGAGTAGGTGATGAATGCAGGCTGGATGGTCCAGTCGGAGTTGTGGATGTTGATGACGGAAGGCAAGACGTTGATGTTGGCCGTCTGCTTGTTGTCTAGCGAGGTGGTGAAGTTGGCTATGACATTCAGCTGTCCCTTCATGGTCGCTATGTCCTGGTTGTTGTCCCAGACCAGCGAGGCATGAAGATTGTTGTCTGCCGCCTTGCCGAAGGCATGGAGGTCCAGCGGCTCCGCTTCTTCGTCGAACTTAGTGATGCGGAGGTCATAGCGCAGGGTGTCCTCGGGTGACGAGATGCTGATATGTCCTTGACCGTAGCCGTCATCTTTGTATTTAAACCGGGGGATGTCGCACTCCAACGCAATCTGGCGTGTGTGGTCGTTGACACTTCCCTGTAGGGTCAGTGGCTCCTGCAGCGTGACGGGAATCTTGAGCAGGCTTTGCAGCCAGTCGCTCTTGCTGACCGTTGCCTGGATGGCGAAGTTGTTGTTGGTGCCTGGATTCACCCTCGGCAGTCCTGGAAGGGTGGGGAGACTGGAAGCCAGGAAGTTGGTGACGCTCTGTGCCAGCGTCTGATATTCAAAGTTGCCGGTGATGCCCACGTGTCCGAAGTCGCTGTCCATCGACACGTAGTGTGTGCCATCCAGATAGCCGGTCTCTACATGTAGCGAGGCCAGGCGATATTGTTCGTCGGGTGCAGTCATAGCCAGATTCGTAACGTCTAAGGTTCCCACGGCATCGTTCAAGCTGCTGGCCTTGAAGTTGGCGGTGATGTCTGCGTCGAAAAGGGCCTCGTCCCATTGGTCGGACAGGTGGATGGCCTGTGGGGAGAAGTGGTCTATGTCGGCAGTGATGTTGACAATGTTGGTCTTGGCTTCTTTGTCTATGCTGCCTTCCAGTCGCAGACTGAGGTTGGGGTCGTCAATGGTCAGCTTTCCGATGGTGTTGTCCTGGCTGTACGAGCCGTTGACGTCGATGTTCTGATACAGGTAGCCGTTATACTCAAACTTGTGGATGAGTCCTTTGGCGTTAATGACCGGTGCTCCGTCCTCGGGCAGTCGGCCTTCCACATTGATGTTGGTAGCCAGCTGACCAAACTGCGGGTCGTCCAGCAGACGCATGAGGTCAATGCTTTGGGTGTCAATGAAGCCCTTGAATGCGCGCTGCTTGTTCATCTCGAAGTTCAGACCGACATTGCCCACGTCTGTATTCAGCTTGCAGTTGACATCCAGCGCACTGATACCTTCGCCCCTGGCAATACCGGTCATGTGTACATTACCCAACCGGCTGAAGATGGCGGGTGTCTGCAGGCTTTTTCCCTGTAGGTTTTCGTGAATGAAGTTGATAGTCTTGTCCGAAAGTTTCAGATTGTTGATGTTGGCCTCCCATTCCGGATTCTTGGCTTCTATGTCCTGGATCCATCCGTCAAGGTTGATGTCTATGTCGCCTGAGGTAGAGGTTACCAACAAGTTGGGAACGACGAGCTTCTCCCCCCTCCCTTCTATCGAAGACGAGATGGATAACGTACTGTTGAAGGTCTTGAGTGACGGCAGGAAACAGCTGAGGTCTGAGAGCGTGATGCTGGATGATTGAATGCTCCCGCGATAGTATAGTGACGGTATGACTAATGCTCCGTCCCGCCGATGGTAGCTGGCTTCCAGGTCGCCTAACTCCAGGTTGGTGTGGGGTAACCGTAGGGTGAAGTCCTTCAGCAGACTGTGTCGGGGACCAGCCGTCAGTTTCATAGACAGGTGTTCTATGTTGAGTCCGGATTTTTCGCGAAGGGACAAACGCTTGATGTTGGCATTGATAGAGTCTTCCGTCAGTGCTTTGAGGATGATGTGTGCGCTGATGCCCGTCAGGTTTAGGTGCTGCGGATTGAACACTCCCGGAGTCTTAGGCTTGTCGTAGCGGTTGTAGCTGACATTGCTGTTTCGGATGATGAGCGAGTTGATGCGCAGGTTGAGTGTAGAGGTGCTGGTGGTGTCCTTCGAGGCCAGCGAGTCGAGGGCAAACTGGAAGTTCGGCTTGCTAAGGGAGTCGCGCTGGTAGAGAATGGCATTGGCCCCGAACAGCTGTGCCGTCGAGATGAATATTTTCCCGTCTGCCAGCGGCAGCAGCTCGACACGCGCCGACAGGTGGCGTGCTAACAGCATGTCGTGTCCTAACTGGTCACGAATGACCACGTTTGACAGCTTGATGCTGTTCGGAATGCCGATGTCTACACTGCCGATAGAGACGCTCGTGCCCAATGTCTCTGCCAGTATGCCTGCCAGCTTTTGTCCGAAGTATTGTTGTACCGCCGGTATCTTGAAAGTTAGAATGAACAGAAGATACAGGCCCAGCACGGTCCATATCACTATGTTGAATATGTATCTAAATAGCTTCAAATCTGACAGCTTGGGTTTGCAAAATGCAGTCTTGTTTATAATTTCAGCTACAAAATTACATCAAAAACTTGTGATTCTTTCCATTTTTGTCGCTTTTTTCTTTAATATATACCCTTTTTTTAGTAATTTTGCACACAATCAAGCAAAACTATTCAAATTAATTCCAATAATGGCAAATGTAATCAAGTTACGCAAAGGCTTGGACATTCACCTTCAGGGCAAGGCTGAGGAAAAGTTGATTCAGCTGAAGTCGAACGGCAACTATGCACTGGTGCCCGACGACTTCGAGGGAGTCACTCCGAAAGTCGTTGTCAAGGAGGGCGACAAGGTCAAGGCCGGGGATGCGCTGTTTGTCAACAAGCAGTATCCCGAAGTGAGGTTTGCCTCGCCCGTCAGCGGTACTGTCCGCGAGGTGGTGCGTGGCGAACGCCGCAAGGTGCTATGTGTGAAGGTGGAAGCCGACGCACAGCAGGAGTACGTGGATTATGGCAAGAAGGATGTGTCGACCATGACTGGTCAGCAGGTGATTGAGTCACTGCTGGAGGCTGGCCTCTTCGGCTACATCAACCAGTTGCCATACGCAGTGTCAACCAATCCGTCGGTTACGCCGCGGGCTATCTTCGTGTCTGCACTGAGAGACAAACCGCTGGCTGGTAGCTTCGACTTCGAGGTGAAGGGACAGGAGCAGGACTTCCAGACCGGACTGACGGCCCTGTCGAAGATAGCCAAGACCTATCTGGGCTGTGGTGTCCACTCTTCGTTCGAGAATTATCGCGACGTCGAGATCAACGTGTTCGACGGCAAGTGTCCGGCAGGCAACGTGGGCGTACAGGTTAACCATGTCGCACCCGTCAACAAGGGCGAGGTGGTGTGGACCGTTGGCGACCCAACGGTGGTGCTGTTCATTGGCCGTCTGCTGAATACAGGACGTGTGAACCTGACCCGTCGCGTGGCACTCTGCGGCAGCGAGATCAGCAGTCCGGCCTATGCCGACATGCTGGTGGGCGAAGAGCTGCAGACGCTGCTGTCTAACAGCTACGATGCCTCGCACAGCGTACGCATCATCAATGGTAACGTGCTGACGGGTAAGCCTACCACTAAAGAAGGCTACTTAGGTGCCCACAGCTCGGAGATTACGGTGATTCCCGAGGGCGACCAGGCCGATGAGTTCCTGGGCTGGATTCTTCCCCGCTTCAAGCAGTTCTCGGTGAACCGCAGCTACTTCTCGTGGCTCTGTGGCAAGAAGCAGTATGCGCTGGATGCCCGTGTGAAGGGCGGCGAGCGCCACATGATCATGAGCGGCGAGTACGACCGCGTGCTGCCCATGGACATCTACGGCGAATATCTTATCAAGGCCATCATTGCCGGCGACATAGACCGTCAGGAGGCACTGGGCATCTACGAGGTCTCACCCGAGGACTTTGCCCTGGCCGAGTTCGTCGACTCGTCGAAGCTGGAGTTGCAGCGCATCGTGCGTGAAGGTCTGAACATATTACGTAAAGAAAATGCATAAACGGATATGAAAGCATTAAGAAACTATCTCAATAAGATTAAGCCGAACTTCGAGGAGGGTGGCAAGCTGCACGCTTTCCGCTCGGTGTTCGATGGCTTTGAGACCTTCCTCTATGTGCCGAACACGACGGCACGGACGGGTGTCAACATCCACGACGCCATAGACTCGAAGCGTATCATGTCGATGGTGGTCATCGCCCTGATGCCCGCTATGCTGTTCGGCATGTACAATATTGGCTATCAGAACTATCTGGCTGCTGGCACACTGGCCACGGCCTCGTTCTTCGAAGTGTTCTGCTACGGTTTCCTGGCCGTGCTGCCTAAGATACTGGTCAGCTACATCGTCGGTCTGGGTATCGAGTTCATCTGGGCCCAGTGGAAGGGTGAGGAGATCCAGGAGGGCTACCTCGTCAGCGGTATCCTCATTCCGCTCATCGTGCCCATCGGCTGTCCGCTGTGGATGCTGGCATTGGCCTGCGCCTTCTCTGTCATCTTCTGCAAGGAGATTTTCGGCGGCACGGGCATGAACCTGTTCAATCCCGCCATTGCTGCTCGTATGTTCCTGTTCTTCGCCTATCCGTCGAAGATGACGGGCGACCAGGTGTGGGTGGCACAGAATAGTATTTTCGGACTGGGCAATACGCTGCCCGATGGCTTCACGGCTGCCACGCCGCTGGGCCAGGTGGCTCAGGGCATCAACCCCAGCGCCTCTATCTGCGACATGATTTGCGGTTTCATCCCCGGCTCCATCGGTGAGACTTCGGTCATCGCCATCGCCTTGGGTGCCGTCATCCTGTTGTGGGCCGGCATCGCTTCGTGGCGCACCATGCTGAGCGTCTTCGTGGGCGGTGCTGCTATGGGTGTACTGTTCCAGCAGACGGGTGCTACCGACATGGTATGGTGGCATCACTTCATCCTCGGTGGCTTTGCCTTCGGTGCCGTGTTCATGGCTACCGACCCCGTCACCTCGTGCCGTACGGAGGGTGGTAAATATATCTATGGCTTCATCATCGGTGCCATGGCTGTTATCATCCGTGTGAAGAATGCCGGCTATCCCGAGGGTATGATGCTGGCCATCTTCTTCGGCAACATGATTGCTCCTATGATTGACCACTTCATCGTGGAGAGAAATATTAGCAAGCGCTTAAAGAGAGGAGGTACAAAATGAGTAAACTGAATACAAATTCCAACGCGTACATTATTATATATAGTACGATACTGGTGGTCATCGTGGCCTTCCTGCTGGCATTCGTCTATCAGGCGCTGAAGCCCATGCAGGACGCTAACGTGGCCCTCGACGTGAAGAAGCAGATTCTCTATTCACTCAACATCCGCAACCTGGACGGTGCCGAGGCTGAGGCTAAGTACAGTGCAGTGGTGAAGGCAGAGAAGGAGGTCGAAGGCCAGAAGGTCTACGAGTGCGACGTCGATGGACAGCACGTTGTGGTGGCCTCGCTGAAAGGTATGGGCCTTTGGGGCGGCATCAGCGGCTATCTGGCCATCAAGGACGATGGTACGGTCTATGGCGCCTATTTCAACCATGAGAGCGAGACGGCCGGCCTGGGTGCTGAGATCAAGGACTCGCAGGCCTGGCAGGAGAAGTTTATTGGTAAGAAAATTTTCGACGCTGACGGTAATGTGGTGCTCTCCGTGGTGAAGAAGGTGGAGCAGCCGGAGTCGCAGGTAGACTGTGTGACGGGTGCTACGCTGACCTCTAACGGTGTGGACGCCATGTTGAAGGACTGTCTGAAAAACATGAAACCAACTAAAGCAGAGGAGGAGTAAACTATGGCACTATTTTCGAAACAAAATAAGGAGGTTTTCTTAAACCCGTTGAATGTTGACCATCCCATTCTGGGACAGGTACTGGGCATCTGCTCGGCCCTGGCCGTCACGTCGCAGCTGAAGCCTGCCATTGTGATGGGACTGGCCGTGACGGTCATTACCGCCTTCTCGAACGTGATTATCTCTATCATCCGCAACACCATTCCTAACCGCATCCGCATCGTGGTGCAGTTGGTGGTTGTGGCTGCGTTGGTGACCATCGTGAGCCAGATACTGAAGGCTTTCGCCTACGACGTCAGCGTCCAGCTGTCGGTCTACGTGGGTCTGATCATCACCAACTGTATCCTGATGGGACGCCTCGAGGCGTTTGCCATGATGAATAAGCCCTGGCCGTCGTTCCTCGACGGTGTGGGCAACGGACTGGGCTACGCCATGATTCTGGTCATCGTCGGCGCTTTCCGCGAGTTCTTCGGACGCGGCTCGCTGCTGGGCTTCCAGATTCTCCCTCAGAGTGTCTACGACTTTGGCTACGTGAACAACGGTATGATGACCATGCCTGCCATGGCGCTCATCCTTGTCGGTTGTGTCATCTGGATTCATCGTGCTTACTTTTATAAGGAGAAATAAGTTATGGAACACGCAATATCATTACTGTTTAGGTCGATTTTCGTCGACAATATGATTTTCGCCTTCTTCCTCGGCATGTGCTCTTACCTTGCCGTGTCGAAGACGGTGAAGACCTCGCTGGGCCTCGGACTGGCTGTGACCTTTGTGCTCACCGTCACCGTGCCTGTGAACTACCTGTTGCAAACCAAGGTGCTGGGTCCTGACTGCCTCGTTGCGGGTGTTGACCTCTCGTACCTGTCGTTCATCCTCTTTATAGCCGTCATAGCCGGCATGGTGCAGCTGGTCGAGATGACCGTCGAGAAGTATTCGCCTTCGCTCTACGCCGCGCTGGGTATCTTCCTGCCGCTGATTGCTGTCAACTGTGCCATCATGGGTGCCTCGCTGTTCATGCAGCAGCGCATCCTCATGGACCCCACCAACTCGCAGGCCATCACCTCCGTGTGGGACGCCATCGTCTACGGCTTCGGCTCTGGTCTCGGCTGGACGCTGGCCATTGTGGCCCTGGGTGCCATCCGCGAGAAGATGCAGTACTCTGACGTTCCCAAGCCCTTGCAGGGCCTCGGCATTGTGTTTATCACCGTCGGTCTCATGGCTATGGCAATGATGTGTTTCAGTGGTTTGAATATATAATGATTGAGGCACGGATTAACACGGCTTGATATTAAAGCTGCGTCTCTGAAAGAGCCGTGAAATCCGTGCCAAAAAAAGAAATCAAATATGATTGAATTCATTTCTTACAGCATAGGAGTATTCCTTTTGGTTATCCTCCTGTTAGTGATTATCCTGCTGGTGGCAAAGAAATATCTGAGCCCCTCAGGCAATGTGAATATTGAAATCAACGGCGACCGTACCATCTCTGTGGCTCAGGGCAACAGCCTCATGTCTACGCTTAACGAGAACGGCGTGTTCCTGCCCTCAGCCTGCGGTGGCAAGGCCTCGTGCGGCCAGTGCAAGGTGCAGGTGTTAGAGGGTGGCGGCGAAATTCTCGACTCTGAGAAGCCCCACTTCTCGCGCAAGGAGATCAAGGCCGGCTGGCGCCTCGGCTGCCAGTGCAAAGTGAAGGGCGACCTCAAGATTCATGTCGACGAGTCCATCCTGGGTGTCAAGGAGTATGAGTGTACCGTCATCTCCAACAAGAATGTGGCAACGTTCATCAAGGAGTTCAAGGTGCAGCTTCCTCCGGGTGCGCACATGGACTTCCTGCCCGGCTCGTACGCACAGATCAAGATTCCCGCTTTCGACTGCATCGACTACGACAAGGACATCGACAAGTCGCTCATTGGCGACGAGTACCTGCCCTCGTGGGAGAAGTTCGGTCTGTTCCCGCTCAAGTGTAAGAACCCCGAGCCCACTATCCGTGCCTACTCCATGGCCAACTATCCGGCTGAGGGCGACGTGTTCATGCTCACCGTGCGTATCGCTACGCCGCCGTTCAAGCCCGACCGCTCAGGCTTTATGGAGGTCAACCCCGGTATCGCCTCGTCGTACATCTTCTCACTGAAGCCCGGCGACAAGGTCACGATGTCAGGTCCCTTCGGTGACTTCCATCCCCACTTCGACTCGAAGAAGGAGATGATATGGGTCGGTGGTGGTGCCGGCATGGCTCCGCTGCGTGCACAGATTATGCACATGACCAAGACGCTGCACACCACGGACCGCGAGATGCACTACTTCTACGGTGCCCGCGCGCTGAACGAGGTGTTCTATCTGGACGACTTCCTCGGCCTGGAGAAGGAGTATCCCAACTTCCACTTCCACCTGGCGCTGGACCGTCCCGACCCTGCTGCCGACGCTGCCGGCGTGAAGTACACCCCAGGCTTCGTCCATCAGGTCATGCTCAACACCTATCTGAAGGACCACGAGGCCCCCGAGGATGTCGAGTACTACATGTGCGGCCCCGGCCCCATGTCGGCTGCCGTCGTCTCCATGCTCGACTCGCTGGGTGTAGAACCGGAATCCATCATGTACGATAACTTTGGAGGATAAGCGTGGCAACGACACTGGATGCTATAGACCTGCAGATTCTCAGAACGCTGCAAAAGAATGCCAAGCTGACTACCAAGGAGTTGGCCGAGGCAGTTCATTTGACCCCTACGCCCGTATTCGAGCGTCAGAAGCGGTTGGAGCGCATGGGCTATATCAAGAAGTATATAGCCGTGCTCAATCCTGAGAAGCTGGACCAGGGACTGCTGGTGTTCTGCAAGGTAAAGCTCAAGCAGATTAACCACGAGATAGCCGACGCCTTTGTGCGTCGCGTAGCCCGCATCCCTGAGGTCATCGAGTGCTACAACACCTCCGGCCAGTACGACTACCTACTGAAGGTGCGTGCGGCCGACATGAAGCAGTATCAGGAGTTTGTGCTCAACAAGCTGGGCGACATCGAGAGCCTGGCGTCGCTGGAGAGCACCTTCGTCATGAGTGAGGTAAAGAATATTCATGGAATTAACATCTGAAGCGCTATGACTCTGATCATTGTAACCATGCTGATTTTGTCCTACCTGCTGATAGCCACGGGACATCTGACGGGCGTCAACAAGGCTGCCATTGCCATGTTCCTGGGCACGGTAGGGTGGGTGGTCTACGTGTCATGGGGCGCTGATTTCGTGATGGCTCAGCACCCTGCCGACTACTTGGAGTGGCTGACGGGTGCTCAGCCCACCAGCGAGACGGTGAAGCTGTACATCTACAACAATGTGTTCCTGACCTATGTGGGCAAGGCGGCTGCCATTGTCATGTTCCTGCTGGCCACGATGAGCATCGTGGAGTTGCTCAACAACAACGGCTGCTTCGACTTCATCAAGGAGTGGATTCGCACGCGCAATTCCAAGCGCCTGCTGTGGACCATCACGCTGGCCACGTTCATCCTCTCTGCCAATCTCGACAACCTGACCACGACCATCACCATGCTGGTCATCATGCACAGCATCCTGCAGAACTCGCGACAACGCATGTATGTGGGCTCGGCCATTGTGCTGGCGGCCAACTGTGGCGGATGCTTCACCGTCATTGGCGACCCGACGGGACTCATCCTCTGGGGCGACGGAGCGGTGACGGCCTCCCACTTCTCGGCCTTCTTGGCACTGCCTGCCCTGTTGGCGTGGGTCATCCCCACCATTCTCGTCAATCGTGAGCTGCCCGACCGGCTCGACACTGCGTGGAGCCCGTCGCCCTATCGTGGCGACGACACCCGCCTGAACCGCTGGCAGCGTGTCGTCATGCTCATTGTGGGCATTGGCGGCCTGTGGTTCATCCCCACATTCCACAACATCACCAAGCTGGCACCCTTCCTTGGTGCCCTGTGCGTGCTCAGCGTGCTCTGGGTGGTCAACGAAGCCTTCAACCGCAAGCTCATTGCCGCCGACCAGATGACGCAGCACCGCATCCCCGTGTCGCTGCAGTATGGCGCGCTCCAGCAGATGCTCTTCGTCATGGGCATCATGATGGGTATGGGTGTCATCACCGAGACGGGAGTATGGGGCGACGTGGCCACATGGTTCGACACCTACATCCACGACGTCTGGCTCGTAGGCATCGGTGCCGGTCTGCTGTCCAGCATCGTCGACTCGTTCACCATCGCCATCAGCAATATCTCGCTCTATCGGGTGGGTGTGGGCGATGTGGCCGTGAACGGTGCCTACTGGAGCATCATTGCCTTCACCACCGCCGTTGGCGGCTGTCTGCTGTCCGTGGGCAGCATCAGTGGTCTGGCCCTGATGAAGATGGAGCACGTGCGTCTGGGCTGGTACATCAAGCATCTCACACCTAAAGTCCTGCTGGGCTGGGTCCTGGGCTATGTCGCCCTGTGGCTCGAGCTCAACTTTCTTTAAAGATAAAAGTTTAAAGATATGAGTAAAATCAAAACAATCGGAATCCTCACGTCAGGCGGCGATGCCCCTGGCATGAATGCAGCCATCCGTGCCGTGACGCGCGCTGGCATCTATAATGGTTTCAACATCAAGGGCATCTACCGTGGCTACGACGGACTGATCAAGGGCGAGGTGAAGCCCTTCACCACCGAGGACGTCTCAGGCATCATCACCCGCGGCGGCACCATCCTGAAGACCGCCCGCTCCAAGGAGTTCATGACGCCCGAAGGTATGCAGAAGGCCTACGAGACGTGCCAGCGCGAAGAGATTGACGCCCTGGTGGTCATCGGCGGCAACGGCTCGCTGACCGGTGCCCGCAACTTCGGCATGG
>ERZ842401.1388-NODE-1388-length-34868-cov-9.143625_pt1 | contig 34868 bp, 29 predicted proteins | sample MGYA00521270_ERZ842401 | MGnify/ENA primary metagenome ERZ842401 (study PRJEB31892, sample SAMEA3878208) | bioreactor metagenome | biome: Moose rumen | place: Sweden | collected 2011-10 | study: EMG produced TPA metagenomics assembly of the PRJEB12797 data set...
AGCTCTCTATAATCTTTAGGCAACTACTCTTTGCCCCTACCTTTGATGTAGAACCAGTGTGCGCTTAAAATCGCGACCTTGGTCGCGGTGCGAGGAAGCTTTGCCAGTCAATTGATTGATTTTGCATAATTTTTCAAAAAAAATAACGCTGTTAATAAATTTATAACCATCTGTTAGGCATAATGCAAGCATCGAGGGTTAACAACTGTAGAGTTGATTGATGGAAACAAGGAAGCTTGCAACACTGCTGGATACAATCATCAATGATGATTGTGTCAAGGTGATGGAGGAGATGGAGGAAAAGTCGGTAGATTTAATTTTTGCCGATCCGCCGTATAATTTGCAATTGGGTGATGCTTTGTTGCGACCGGATAACAGCAATGTCAGCGGTGTTTATGAGGAATGGGATAATTTTGACAGCATAGAGGCTTATGATAATTATACGCTTTCGTGGATGAAGGCAGCACGGCGCGTGTTGAAAGATGACGGTGCGTTATGGGTTATCGGTTCGTATCATAATATTTTCCGCGTGGGAAAAATTTTACAGGATTTAGGCTTTTGGATATTAAACGATATTATTTGGGATAAGGTTAATCCGATGCCTAATTTTAAGGGAACACGATTTACCAATGCTCACGAAACCTTGATTTGGGCGTCAAAAAATCAAAATTCACGTTATACTTTTAATTATGAAGCGATGAAAGCCTTGAATGAAGATACGCAAATGCGTTCGGACTGGCATATTCCTTTGTGCACGGGTAAAGAAAGACTTAAAGATAAAAACGGTGAAAAATTACATCCGACACAAAAACCGGAGGCATTGCTTTATCGAGTGATAGTTTCTTCGTCAAATGTCGGTGATGTGGTGTTGGATCCGTTTTTTGGTACCGGCACTACAGGTGCTATGGCAAAAAAATTAGGTCGACATTTTATCGGAATTGAGAAAGATGCCACTTATGTTAAAGGGGCACAGAATCGTATAGATGAAGTTAAACCGGTCGAGGATATTCAGTGTTTGGAATATATGACCAAGAAGAAAATGCCACGTATTCCTTTCGGTAATATAGTCGAACACGGACTTTTGCAACCGGGAGATATGTTGTTTGATATACAAAGAAAACATTTTGCGGTTGTGCGTGCTGACGGCTCTTTAAAAAGTGAAGAAGCCGAGGGTTCAATTCATCAAGTCGGGGCGGCCGCACAGAAGGCACCTGCTTGCAATGGTTGGACTTATTGGCATTATGAGAAACCGGATAAACAGCTTTGTCCGATTGACGAGTTGCGAGAAGTCGTGCGTACAGAAATGGGATTATAAAATTTAAAAAATATATTGTGCTAAAAATAAACTTGGACTATAATAAGCCCAAGTTTTTTTTATAAATGACAACAATTTGAAAAATAATGCAAAAAATACCAAATGCAGGTAAGTTTGTTAAGCCGGATTTTAACAAAGATAAAGACAATAGTCGGCGTGAAAATTATGCGGCCATAGATTTGGGAACCAATTCTTGTCGATTGGTAATAGCTACGCCTACGCCCAGTTCATTTCATATTGTGGAAACTTTTTCTAAGATTACCCGTTTGGGTGAGGGGATAATCAACAACAACGAATTGTCACATAATGCTATTCGCCGTACGGTTAATGCTTTGAAGGTTTGTGCCGGAGTTTTAGATGAATATGCGCCGATTGCCAAAGCGCGGTTTGTGGCTACTGCGGCTTGTCGTAGGGCTAAAAATTGCAAATATTTTTTGGATTTGGTAAAAAAGGAAACCGGACTTAATATTGAGATTATTTCCTCACAGGAAGAAGCCAGATTGGCGGTGGTAGGGTGCGTTCCGTTGTTGCCCAGACATATTAAACGGACTTTAGTTTTTGATATAGGCGGTGGATCAACCGAAGTGTCATTGGCACGTATGACTTCTTCGGGTAAGGCTATTATTGAGGGTTATGTTTCACTTCCTTACGGGGTAGTGACGGTATCGGAAGCTTTTCCCAATCGCGAGATGACGGATTTGGCTTATGATACAATTATTGAACGTACCCATAAAATTTTGGGTGAATTCGAAGAAAAATATCATATTTCTGAAGCTATCGCCAATCAAGAAATACAGGTTTTGGGAACGTCGGGAACAGTAACAGTTTTGGGTGCAGTGCATCTTAATTTGCAGCGTTATAACCGTTCGGTGGTTGACGGGTTGACTTTAAGCCGTCAAGATTTGATACGCACGATTGCAAAAATTAAACGTATGGGTGATGAGGGTAGAAAAAAACACGCCTGTATCGGTGCGCAAAAAGCTGATTTAACAATTGCCGGTTGCGCAATTATTGAGGGGTTGGTGTCATTTTGGAATATGTCAGAGGTAACCATAGCCGATAGGGGAATCCGCGAAGGAATTTTACTTGATTTGATGCATTCGGCGCGTTATGAGAAAAAACGTCATCGTTATAAAAAAAGACGGTATAATCAAAAAGGAAGACGATTTTATCGCTACTGCAATAATGATAATAAGATAATTGAGGCAGTTAATGACCGATAGTTGTAATTATGCGGCGATAGATTTGGGATCAAATTCTTGCCGCTTGTTGGTTTGTGATGCTAAAGGTAACCATCTGTTTGCTGATAATTATGGTACAAAGTTGGCTGAGGGAATGGGAAAAGATAAACTTATCCGCCCGATGGCATTCGTCAGAGCGGAAGTAACTTTTGCTGAAATCCGTAAAAAATTAGATGAATATCAAGTTGATGAACGTAATTTGCGGGCTGTTGCCACGGCGGCGTGTCGTATGGCTAAAAACGGTGAGCAATTAATTAAGCGAATCGCCGAGGTAAGCCGGATTAATTTGGAAGTAATAGACGGACGTGAAGAAGCCGAGTTAAATTTACAAGGAGCTTCGGAACACGTTAAAGGCAAAAGCAAGTATTTAATCGTGTGGGATTTAGGCGGAGCTTCAACCGAAGTGACATTAGCAGAAAATCGTGAAATACCAAAGATTCTGCGCACAATTTCCATTCCTTATGGAGCTCGTAACGGGGCAGAAGATTTTGCGTTGCGCGAATATGATAAAAATAAGGCGCAACAATTAAGTGCCAAAATTGATGAATATTTAGATGAATTTATGCAAGATTTAACTATGCCGGATAGAAAGGATATTTGTTTTGTAGCCACATCGTCAACTCCTTTGCGGCTGGTATCAATGTTGGCGGGCAAAGGTAAATATAGCAGAGAAGAGGCTGATGGCAAAATAATAAAAACTTCGGCAATGGAAAATTTATTGACAAGGCTGTACAAGCAATCAGTTGAGGAAATGGCGCAAAATCCTTGTATCGGCGAGTCACGAGCGCCGATTTTTGTGGCGGCTTGCGTGATTTTTGCTAGAATAGTTCAACGTTTGCAAGCAAATGATATTATGGCCTCATTGAAGAGTGCTAAAGATGCTATAATTACTAATTTGATAGAAAGAGATAAAACTAATGGTGAAAGCAACTAAATCAGCAAAGTTGGTCGAAGGACGGCACACTTTGGCAGTGAAAGTTAAAACTGCCAAATATAAGAAAAAATCATCGAATCAATGGCTTTTGCGTCAGCTTAACGATCCTTATGTTGCTGAGGCTAAAAGATTAGGCTATCGTTCGCGAGCGGCGTTTAAGCTGATTCAACTTGATGAGAAATATAATTTTTTAGGCAAGGGTAAAAATATTGTTGATTTAGGCTGTGCTCCGGGAGGCTGGACGCAAATTGCCGTAGCGCGCAATAAAGGGCAGGGTAAAGTTATCGGTATTGATATATTAGAAACCGAGCCTATAGAGGGTGCACAGCTGATTTGCCAAGATTTTACCTCATATGATGCTGCCGATAAACTAAAGGCTTTGCTTGATGGTGAGGCTGATGTAGTGATGAGCGATATGGCAGCCAATACAACAGGTCATCAGCAAACCGATCATTTGCGCACGATTGCTTTGGTTGAGGCGGCTTATGAATTTGCCAAACAGGTTTTGAAAAAAGGCGGAATTTTTATTGCCAAAGTTTTTCAAGGCGGAGCCGAGGGCGAGCTATTGGCTGATGCCAAGCGTAATTTTGAAAAAGTAGCACACTGCAAGCCAGCGGCCAGTCGTAAGGAGTCGCCGGAAACTTACTTCATTGCTATTGGGTATAAAAAGGAAGTATAAATGCAGTCGGGTGCGCGTTATCAGGCGATATTAGAGATTATAACAGAGGTGTTTAAAGACGAACAGCCGGCGGATAAGATTATCAATGATTATATACGGGCGCGTAAATATATCGGCTCAAAAGACCGGCGTTTTATTATGGATACAACTTGGCAGATTATTCGTAATCGTTGCAAATTAACCTTTGATGCCCAAAGTGATGAGCCGCGCAAAATTTTACTCTATTATGCCAAAGACAAGTTGAGAGAGGTTTTTGATAATTCAACTTATGGTTTAACACTGTTAAGCGAAGAAGAGAAAGTATGGTTGAGCCAAGAAAATAATGAGCCTTATCCTGCTTGGGTGGAGGCGGAATGTCCTAAATGGTTGTTTGATAAAATCGGTGATGTTGATTTTTGTAAAGCCTTAAATGAATCGGCTGACACGGTTATTAGGGCGCACGGAATTACGGCTGATGAGTTACAAGCCAAATTAAAATCTGAAGGTATTGCGAGCGAGAAGGGAGCTTACTCGCCATATTGCTTGAAGATAAAAGAACGGTTGGTTTTGAATAATTGTATGGTTTGGCAGGATGGATACTTAGATGTGCAAGATGAGGCGAGCCAAATAGCGTCGCTGTTGATTGATGCCAAGTCGGAACATAAGATTATTGATTATTGTTGCGGGGCAGGCGGCAAGTCTTTGGCTTTGAGTAATATCTTAAAAGATCAGGGTAATATTTTGGCTTATGATATAGAGGCCAAACGGTTGGAAGCCATCAAACCGCGAATGGCGCGCTTAAATGTTCACAATATTGAGCTGACGGATATAATTGCGGATTCCGATAAAGATTTTGATAGGTTTATCTTAGATGCGCCGTGTTCGGGAACAGGTACTTGGCGGCGCGCGCCCGATGCTAAATTCCGCTTAACGGAAAAGAAATTATATGGGCTTACCAAAATTCAAGCAGAATTACTTGAAATAGCCGCTACAAAGACCAAGGTTGGCGGCAGAATGATTTATATGACTTGTTCGGTATTACGCGAGGAAAACGAGTTCCAGATAGAGCAGTTTTTGCGTCGACATACAGAATTCAGACCGGTTAATATGAAAGTTTTATGGGAGCAAAAAATATCAGCGACTTATCCTAATGATGATGAAAGGTGGTTGCGATTATCACCGCTGATAACCGGAACTGACGGATTCTTCATCTGCGTGCTTAAAAAATAGTTTAGAAAATTTTATTATTATTTATAAGCGGCACGACGAATTCTATCGTTGATAGCCAGACCTAAACCATTATTAGGGATAGGGGCAATGGCGATTTTGGGGTAGATGGTTTGTGCCTCAGCTAAGTGCATATAAGAAAATAAGTTAGCGGCGGCCTCGGTAGTGTCGCCTTTAACACTCAGATTCAAATCACAATCCATATCACCGAAACCGATATAAAATTCGTCATCTTGGCGCATATTAGGAGCAATATTGATACGAGTTGATAATTTGGGCGCATAATGTTTGAGCATTTGCCCCGGTGAGGTGGGCAAATCGGGGTTGCCGTGCGAAAGCAAAACAGATTCTCCTAAAAATTCCTCCAAAGTTTCTTTCGGCGTACCGCCGGCACGCAAAATTACCGTATCCTTAGTGGTCAAATCGATAATGGTGGATTCAACACCAATCTTGCAAGCACCACCATCAAGGATAATATCAACATTACCTTTAAGAGAATCGGCAACGTGCTGTGCTGATGTTGGGGAAATGGTTTGCGAGCGATTGGCCGAAGGCGCGGCAATCGGAGTGCTGCTGGCACTGATTAAGGCAAGCGCAATTTTGTGATTGGGCATTCTAACCGAGATATTGGGTAGTCCGGCGCAAACCAAATCAAGAGCTGAATTGCTTTCTTTGCGTGGCAGAATAAAGGTCAGAGGTCCGGGCCAAAATTGTTGGGCAAGAGCGAGCGCGCGAGAATCGGGGTGAGCCAACTCTTCCAGCATAGCGATTTCCGCGATATGGGAAATCAGCGGGTTAAATGTCGGACGTCCTTTGGCGGCAAAAATTTGCGCTACTGCTTTAGCGTTAAATGAATCGGCACCAAGACCGTAAACCGTTTCGGTGGGAAAAGCAACTAAACCGCCGTTTTTAATAGTTTGGGCGGCAAGGTCTAAATTTTGCTCGTTAAATTCATAAATTTTGCTCATAATGAAAGTTATCTATAACCTAAAAGTTTAATTTGTCAAATAATGTTTGTTTTATTTTAACGATTTGGCTTTATACTATTGCCAGTTTAGACCATAAAAAGGAATCGCCGTTATGCTGGAAGTTATTTTGATCGCCAAACCAAAGGAAGAAATTAAAACCAAAGTTTTTGTTTTGGGTAAAAAGGATAAAATTCCTGCAGTTTATAAAGAGCAGGCAAAATTGCAAAATTTTAAGCCGGAAAAAGGCAAGATTATCAATTTTTGGTATGATGATGAGCAAATAATACTGTGCGGTATGGGTGAAAAGCCGACTAACCTTGACTGGCAAGAGGCGGGTAAAAATTTGTATGATAAAATTGAAAAATCCGAAAAAGCGGCGATTTATGCGCATAGTGATGCGACAGCTTTGGAGCTGGTGTTTGGGATTTTGCAAGGTTCATACAGTTTTGATAAATACAAGACGGGCAAAAAACCGGAGGAATTTCCTTTGTTGGAGCAATTGATTGTTAAAGTAAAAAATGAAAAGAAAGCAACAGAAGCTTATAAAAATTATGTCGCTGTATATACCGGAATTCGTTATGCTCGAGATTTATGCAATGAGCCGGCAAATTGTTTGACACCGGAAATATTTGCTAAAGACATTAAGCGGTTGGAATATTTAGGTCTTGATGTTGAAATTTTAGATAAAGATAATTTACACTTGAAAGGATTGGGCTTAATTGAGGCGGTTGGCAAAGGTTCAACCAACCCGCCTAAAATGGTGATAATCTCATGGAAGGGCAATCGCAAGACAAAAGAGTATGATTTGGGTTTGGTCGGCAAAGGTGTTTGTTTTGATGCCGGCGGTTTGAGCCTAAAGACTACGCAGGGAATGCTCGAGATGAAGCAGGATATGAGCGGGGCGGCAGCCGTAGTAGGTGCAATCAAAGCTGCCGCCTTACAACGAGTTAAAAAGAACTTGTTAGCAATTGTGGCATTGGTGGAGAATATGCCCGATGGCAATGCGATGAAAGTAGGCGATGTTTATACCTCATATTCGGGTAAAACTGTAGAAGTTAACAATACCGATGCCGAAGGACGTTTGATTGTGGCTGATGCTCTTGCCTATATGCAAAAGAATTATAAAACCAAAGAGATTGTTGATGTTACAACTTTGGGGTCACTCAACGGGGTGTTGGGCAAAGTTTACGGCGGAGTGTTTGCTAATGATGAAAAATTGGCGACGGAATTATTAAGCGCCGGTGAAATAAGCGGGGAAAATCTATGGCTGATGCCCTTGCATGAGCAATATGGTAAGGCGTTAAAATCAACGATAGCTGATATTAAAAATGTGGCACCGGAGGCTAAAGCCTCAATAACATCGGCGGCTTTTTTGGAAGAATTTATTGAAAAAGGAACCAAATGGGCGCATATTGATATGAGCAATATGCGGATGGATAATAAAGGCTTAGCGGCCGGTTTCGGGGTTAAATTGTTAAACGAATTGATAAGGAATTTATAAAAATGAAAATTGATGCGAGAATTACTAAGTTAGCCGAGAATATTTTGAAAAATTCACTTTCCTTAAAAAAAGGCGAAAAAATTTATATTGAGGCTTTTAGCGAATCGACCAAAGATATGTTGAGCGAGTTAGTGCGAATCGCTACTAAAATGGGGGCAACGCCGTTTTATTTTTATAATGATAATGATTTTGTTAAACAACTGATTGCCAACTCCAAACCAGAGCAAATGGAGCAATATGCCAAATGGCACGCTTTACTGATGGATGATATGGATTGCTATATCGGACTTCGCGGGCACGATGATTTGTTTGCTTTATCTGATATTTCTACATCAAAGATGAATGTTTATCGTGATGTTTTTTATAATAAGGTGCATTTCGACCGACGCATCGCCAAAACCCGTTGGTGTGTGATGCGTTGGCCGAATAATACGATGGCGGCAACCGCTAAAATGCCGCGTGAGGCTTTGGAAGATTTTTATTTCAACTGTTGCTTGGTTGATTATAAAAAGATGGGCAAAGCTATGTTGCCTCTAAAAAAGCTGATGGATAAGACCAATAAGGTGCATATCAAAGGGCCGAATACCGATTTGACTTTTTCCATCAAAGGCTTAAAGGCGGTTGTGTGTGACGGCAAGATGAATATTCCCGACGGCGAAGTTTATACCGCTCCGGTCAAAAATTCAATCAACGGCAAGATACAATTTAACACGGATACGTTGTATGACGGAGTGTTTTATTCCAATATTTGTTTGGAGTTTAAGGACGGCAAGATTATCAAAGCTACCTCGCGTGCCAATAATGATAAAATGCAGCATCAACTAAGCGTTGATGCGGGTGCTAAATATATGGGCGAATTTGCCATCGGAGTAAACCCGTATATCCGCAAAGAAATGCTTGATATTTTGTTTGATGAAAAAATTGCCTGCTCAATGCACATGGCAATCGGCAACTCTTATAATGACGAAACTTTTAACGGTAATCGCTCATCGATTCACTGGGATTTGGTGTTGATTCAAGATAAAGCTCACGGCGGCGGCGAGATTTGGTTTGATGATAAACTTATTCGCAAAGACGGATTGTTTGTAGTTGATGAGCTGAAAAGCTTAAATCCCGACAACTTGAAATAAAACTGCGTATAACAGCGCATCTAAAGCAATTTTACGGGGACGATAAAAATTCACGTAGGCTTATCTACGCTAAAATTTTTATGGCCCCTAAGAATCGCTTTATCTGCACTATTCTCCGCAGTTTTAGACGGTGACGGGATAATAATATTTTTTTTGTAAAAATATTATTGCTTTTTGTCTAAAAATGTGATACATTTTAGAACATTAAATAAGAATTAATTTAAATTATTAATAAAAATAAAGTTATGGCAAAAAATGCAAAGCTTGGCAAACCAAGCAAAAGGAACAAGAAAGAAATTAATCGGATTGTCAACTACCTTAGCAAAGGCGATGGTGCGGAAGGGAAGCTGCCGAAAGGCTGTATCGTCAGTCCCGACGATTATCGCACCCACGCGCTAAGCGAGGCAACAGAGTTGGACGCCATCGTGGTGATTTCTAAGGATAATCACCTGTTGTCTGAGAACTTTCCCGCGGGAGTGCCGGTTTATTTCATCACCACCCAACGCAACATTGCTCCGTTTGAAGAGCCAAAAAATATGCGGGGAGTGATGAGGGTGCCAACCTACAGGTTGGATATCCTTATTGAGGAAGCTTCCAATCTGCTTTGGGAATTGTTTCCCAAGGTGTGCGGTAAGAAGAATATCGCAGTTTATTGCGATGCCCCCTTGTTGACCGCCCAGCTTTTGGCAACCAAGCATCGCCTCTACATCGCTGAACATAAAATGTCGCTTAAGACAATGTGGGACTACGATTACATAGTTTCAGCGTTTGTCGTCTCGGTTAAGGCCAGTCGTCTTCGTCGTGGACGGACAATCGGCGAGGCCATCTTAAGGAGGCCGAGTCCGCGTGATGGTGCTATGCAGGCTGTAATCAAAAAATTTTACGGTCTTCTGGATACGGAGGACCTTGAAATTTTGAATCTCTCACGAGATTTCATTGAGAGCGTCATTCAAGAGCGACGCAAGCTCTTGTAAAAATATCCCCTAAGCTATTTGGCTTAGGGGGTATTTTTAAATTTTGAATAATTCTTTGATGTCGATAATTTGTTTCACAAAGGATATGCCTTGTTGAGGGTCAAGCTCAAGCTTATAAATTTCATCATTATGGTAGGCGTAATCACCTTTTCCTAAGATTTTGATTTGGTCAGATGAAATCTTGCTGAAGTCAATTTCATAATCTTCTTCGAATACAGGAATGACGGCGGCAAATTTTTGATTGGTTTTCCACTCTTCTCCTTCCTCTTCGGCAGGCTTTAGCATCCAAACAGCTATATCTCTGCCGGGAGATACATTGATTGATGCGGTGAGTGCAAGACTAAATTCGACATCAAGAAAACCGGTAAACGGAATCAACGTCATAATATCAAGCAGATTAGCTACTCGATAGATGGTTAAATCTTCATCGCTGTAGTGGTACAACTTACCGCGATAAGGAAAATAACTGAAAGGCAGTACCTGCGTTAAACTTAAGTGCCTGAGATATGGCAAAATGCGCATATCGGTTTGACGAAATACCGGTAAAACTTTACTATCCGTGTACCAAAAATATTCATCAATATTTTTGAATTCCAGATGCCCGAGTTTAATCGGGGTGCTTAATCCGAGCTGTTTTGCTGCTTCGTTGTAGGACGTGAACCAACATTCGCTCGGCATTTTTAAACAATCTTTATTCATAGTAATTTGTATTTAATTTTTTATAATTGCATTTTAGACGAAAAGATTGTTTTGTCAACAAAAAACCTCAAATCTTACGACTTGAGGTTTTTTGGGGATTAGCCGAAAAATTATTCAGCTAATTTAAACTCGGACATATGCTCTAAGAGAGAACGTTTTTCCTTAACATTCTCTTGAGCCTTGTTGAGCAAGCTCTCATAGCGAGCAGGATTCTGCTTGTTAACAACTTGGAAACGAGTTTCGTTGGACATATAATCCGACAACGGACGCGAAGGAGCCTTTGAATCTAAGGTCAAAGGAGCTTTGCCTTCGTGAATATTTTCCGGATTATAACGGTACAACGGCCAAGAGCCGGTCTCAACCGCAGCTTTTTGGTGGGTTAAACCATCAGCCAAATTGAAGCCTTGAGCAATGCAGTGAGCGTAGGCAATAATGATGGAAGGTCCGTCATAAGCCTCGGCCTCGTTCATTGCTTTGATTACTTGGCTGTCATTAGCGCCCAAGGATACTTGTGCAACATAAACATTGCCGTAAGACATAGCAATCATACCCAAATCTTTCTTAGGCAAAGATTTACCGGCTGTGGCAAATTTAGCCGATGCGCCCATCGGGGTAGCTTTTGATTGTTGACCGCCGGTGTTGGAGTAAACTCCGGTATCAAGAACCAAAATATTGATGTTTTTGCCCGAAGCAATGGCGTGATCCAAGCCGCCGAAACCAATATCATAAGCCCAGCCGTCACCGCCGATAATCCAAACCGACTTTTTAATCAAATAATCGGCTAATTTATCGAGGTGTTTAGCCTCGTTAGTATTGATACCGGCGAGTTTTGCACGTAATTGAGCTACCAAATCGCGCTGCTCATCAATCTCAGTATCAGTCTTTTGCGGATTGTTGAGTAATTTATCGGCTAAATCAGCACCAACCTTATCTTTTAAGCCTTCAAGCAAAGTTTTGGCAAAAGAGGTTTGCTGATCAACCGAAAAACGCATACCCAAACCAAATTCGGCATTATCTTCAAACAATGAGTTTGACCAAGCCGGACCGTGTCCTTTTTCGTCCTTGGCATAAGGAGTGGTCGGCAGGTTGCCGGAGTAAATCGAAGTGCAACCGGTAGCATTGGCAACCATCATTCTATCGCCAAATAGCTGGGTGAGCAACTTGATGTAAGGAGTTTCACCGCAACCGGCGCAAGCACCCGAGAATTCAAACAACGGTTGAATCATTTGGGTGGTCTTTGGCAAGTTCTTGGAAACTTCTGTTCTCTTTACATAAGGCAAAGTTTCAAAGAAGTTCCAGTTGGCTTTTTCGGCTTCCAAGTGATTTTCAATATGATCCATATTGATAGCGTGCAATTCGGGGTTAGCCTTGTTTTTGGCAGGGCAGGCCGAAACGCAGATGCCGCATCCGGTGCAATCTTCCGGAGAAATTTGCAAGATGAATTTCTTACCCTCAAACTCTTTGCCTTTGTAAGCGGCTGATTTCAAAGTTGCAGGAGCATTCTTCAAATCATCATCGCTTGCCACTTTCATTCTGATAACGCCATGCGGGCAAACAATCGAGCATTTACCGCATTGAATACAAGTCTCACTATCCCATACCGGAATTTCGGTAGCGATACAACGTTTTTCAAACTTGGTTGTGCCGGTCGGCCAAGTGCCGTCAACAACATCATTGAAAGCAGATACCGGCAACTCATTACCACGGTCGGCAATAATTTCGGCAGTAACCTTTTGAACGAATTCAGGGGCATCGGCCGGAACCGGAGCTAAGCGATGTAATTTTGAGGTAACCTCGTTGGGATACTCAACTTTGTGCATATGTTCAAGAGAGGCATCAACGGCGGCAAAGTTCTTTTGTACGATTTCATCGCCTTTCTTGGAATAAGTCTTTTTAATTGCATTCTTAATCTGAGCAATCGCCTCATCTTTGGGCAAGATGTTGGAAATTGCAAAGAAACAAGCCTGCATAATAGTGTTAATGCGTTGGCCCATACCGGTTTCGCGTGCAACTTCTACCGCATTAATGGTGTAGAATTCCAACTTTTTGTTGATAATCTCTTGTTGAACTTCGGCGGTTAAGTGATCCCAAACTTCATTAGCCGCATAAGGAGCATTGAGCAGGAACACACCGCCCGGTTTAGCAATTTTTAACACATCAACTTTGGCCATAAATGGAAATTGGTGGCAGGCCACAAAGTCAGCTTTGTTGATTTGATAAGCTGCACGAATAGGATTATTGGAAAAACGCAAGTGCGAAGTGGTCATTGAGCCGGATTTGCGCGAATCGTAAACAAAGTAGCCTTGACCATATTTACCGGCATCTTCGGCAATAATCTTAATCGAGTTTTTATTGGCTCCGACCGTGCCATCAGCACCCAAACCATAGAATACGGCGCGAACTACATCTTTGCCCTCGGTATCAATATCATCAGAGTAGGGCAGGGAAGTGTTGTTGACATCATCGTTAATACCAACCGAGAAACCATTAATCGGATTGGCCGAGGCACCATTGTCATAAACGGCACGAACCATTCCGGGGGTAAACTCCTTGGAGGATAAGCCGTAACGTCCGCCATAAATGCGCGGGCAAGATGAAATCTCGCCTTTGGCAAAGGCTTGGCTTAAGGTGGCTACAACATCCAAATACAAAGGTTCACCGATAGAGCCGGACTCTTTGGTGCGGTCAAGAACATTGACAACCTTGACCGACTTAGGCAAAGCCTTTAAGAAAGACTTTTCGGGGAACGGACGATAGAGATGAACTTTCATCAAGCCTACTTTGTAGCCGTTGGCATTTAAGTATTCAATTGTTTCTTCAACCGTTTCGGCACCTGATCCCATAATTACGATAACTTGTTCGGCATCGGGAGCGCCACAATAGTCAACGACGTTGTATTTGCGCCCCGAAATTTTAGCAAATTTATCCATCTCTTCTTGAACAATGTGTTCTACTTGAGCGTAGAACTTATTGCCGGCTTCACGACCTTGGAAGAAAACATCGGGGTTTTGAGCTGTGCCGCGCAAAACGGGTTTTTCCGGACGCAGAGCATTTTTGGCATTGAACGAAAAATCAACACCTTCTAACATAGCGCGCAAATCGTCATCAGAAAGCAATTTAATCTTTTTGATTTCGTGAGAGGTGCGGAAACCGTCAAAGAAGTGCATAAACGGAACACGCGAGCGCAAAGTTGAAGTCTGAGCGATAGCGGCCATATCGTGAGCCTCTTGTACCGAGTTGGAGCATAGCATAGCAAAACCGGTTTGGCGGCAAGCCATAACATCGGAGTGGTCGCCGAAAATCGACAAGGCATGATATGACAATGAACGAGCGGCAACGTGCATAACAAACGGGCTTAATTCGCCGGCAATTTTGTACATATTGGGAATCATAAGGAGTAAACCTTGCGAGGCGGTAAAGGTGGTGGTTAGAGCACCGGCTTGAATTGAGCCGTGGCAAGCACCGGCGGCACCGGCCTCAGATTGCATCTCTTGAACATTGGGAACAACGCCCCAAATGTTTTTATTATTAGCGGCTGACCAAGCATCAGCCCATTCTCCCATCGGTGAGGAGGGGGTAATGGGATAGATTACGCAAACCTCATTCATACGGTGAGCAACGGAAGCAGCGGCTTCATTGCCGTCCATCATTTTCATTTTCACATCAGACATTTATATTTTCCTTCTTTATTAAAAAAATTAGTCTGCCCGCAATATATAAACAAAAGGGATAAAAATCCAGCAAAAAAAATGCGATATTGACAATTGTAATAAATAGTTTTTCAAAAAATTTGTCGTTTTTTAAAGTTGACGCCGAATGAAAAATATGGTATATAATGGACATAATAAAAATTATTTATATATGAGAAAAATGTTTTTTGCGGTGATAGGTGTAGCACTTTTAGCCGCGTGCAATAGTAAAGTTTCAGATACCGAGGATTATCTCAAACAGCAATACGAGCAACAATTTGCTGAGGCAACAGTTGAAGCTCCGGCGGTTGAAGATAAGGAAATGGGGTATTATTGCTTTGATGTTGATTCAACCATTAAAGATTTTGTTCATTTTAGTTGTGCCAACGTTAAACAGGTGGTTTTGCCTTATTATGCGGATAAAGAAAACTTGATGGCAATTCATTGTGCAATTGATGATATTGTTATTGAAAAGGGGTGGCGCTACCCGTTTGAGGATTGGCTTGAATTCAGAGATGAATTGCAAGATAGCTTGGTTTCAATTTCCTATGAGTTGGGGGAAATTGAAGTTGAGATTGATTAAAGTTTAAGGGTGGTATCAAACCACCCTTTTGTTGTGCAAAAAACAAAAGTAGGTTGTAAAAATTGTAAAGCAGTTTTACATTGTTTTATGTTCGATAATATAAAATTTTTTGGAGATGGAAAAATGAAAAAGTTATTTGCTCTTGTTGCATTGTTGTCAACAGCTGCTTTTGGAGCTAATGCTCAGATTAATGTCGCCGGCGCTTTGAATAATGCTGCCGCTAAGGTTGATGCCGCTACTGCTCAAGTAAGCGAGGCAAAAGCTACATCACAAGCCAAAGTTGATGCGGCTCAGGCTAAAGTTGATGAAGCTAAAGCCAATTTAGCAGCCCAAAAGAAAGCTCAAGAAGACGCTGCCACAGCTCAAAAGGAAGAAAATAAAAAAGCTGCCGATAATTTGAAAAACAGTTTAAATAATTTGCAAAAAGCATTTTAATATTTTTTGAGTATTTTAAGCAAAAAAAGGCTTTATCTTTGGTGGGATAGAGCCTTTTAGTGTTTTTAATCTTGACTCGTCTATAAAAATATGTTACACGAGGCGACGAATTTTATTTATTATGTTTTACCAAAAAAATTAATGTTATGATTTACACAATTATTATTCTTGGGTTGGCTGTAGCATTTGTTGCAGTGTTGTCGAATTTTTGGGACAAAAAAACAAAGGTGGATGTACCTAAAGGTGTAACGCATATTGTGCAAAAACCTAATGGAAAAATAAACTTTTTCAGTAGTCCAGTCAGATTTTACCGATTGGGAAAATATGATAAAGTAGTTCAACTTCCCTTGGTTAGGGATATGTGTTTTAATTTTGAAATAAAAGATATTTTTGCCAATGTATATTGGACTGCGGCGTCTTTAACTCCAATAAAATTTGATGTAAGAGTAGCTTGTCGCATTAATGATGTGAAAAAGTTATTTGATTTGGTAAATACCTTTCCGACAATTATACACTCAATGGTGCGTGAGTCCTGTTTGCAGGTGCCGCTAAAAAAGTTGTTACAAGAAGGTATAGGTGAAGTAATAACGAAAGATGCTATTCTGGAGAAAAAGTGGTTATTTGACGATATGGGAATAACGGTAGATAATTTCGTCATTACCAATATCCGCGATGCCTATGGCAAAGAGATTGTGAAGAATATGCGCACCAAAATCGCAGGGGAAACCCCTAAAAAATCTAAATACCCATCTTTGGAAGAGGTGATAGCTCCGGAGGTGGATAAACTCTAAACGAAACCCGTTGCTTAATTTCTTTTAAGCAACGGGTTTTTCAGTTTTAGGGAAAAATGATAATAATTAGATGAGTGATGTTAATTCCTGTAACATCTCGTCAGCGGTGGTAATAATTTTACCGGCTGCCGAATAAGCACGTTGAACAACAATCATATTAGAAAATTCGGTTGCCAAATCGACGGTAGAACTTTCTAAAGAGCTGGCGGCGATTTCCCCCGATCCTCCGGATTTAGCGTGAGTCAATAAAGGCGAACCGGATTCGGTAGTGGCAATCCAAACATTGTTGTTTAAGGCTTCCATGCCATCGGGATTGGTGAACATTGCCAGAGGAATGATGGCAATCGGTTTGGTTTCACCATTGGAAAATACTGCCGTAACTACACCGGTATCACTGACGGCAACGCCGGTATAGCTTCCGAAAGTAGCACCGTCTTGATTGATATAAGAGGTGTTGAAGTTGCCCGACAAGCTGGTTAAACCGGATGAGGTATTTTCATTACCCATATTGATTTTAATTCTTACTCCGTCACCGTCAGCAATATTGCCGGTCATATCTTGAGCGCCGTTTGCCCAATATACTTCCATATCTTGCAGATTAATGGTTTTCGGAGTGCCATCGGCATTGAACATTACCGCAGGAATCTCGCTTCCAAGCTGATTGATGCTATTATAAGTAAAGTTTTTGACAATCGGGTCGGTTATGTTTTTAACAGAACCGCCTTGAATGTAGGACGAAGATTGTCCGGCTAAGTTAATGCCGCTGATTTGAATATTTTCACCGGTGGATGAGGGTAAAATTTCCAGAGTATAGCCGCTGGCAACAAAACGTTCCGGCTCGGCTACCGATGAGCCTTGGATGGCTTTTACCAAGTTTTTGACATTGGTTACCACATCATTGGCGGTAGGATCGCCAACGTAAACATCAGGACCGGTATATCCGACAGGTTCATCATCAAAGATGAATTTTACGCCATCAATGGTGAGTTCATTGCCGGTGGTAGGATTGGCGGTAAAATCAATCCAAGCAGCGTTTTTGATGTCGTCATCAATAGCTTGCAGAGTGTATTTACCGGAGGGTAGACCGGAAGTCGAATTAATGTCAGCAGAAGACTGAACGCAAGCTAAACAGCCGCTGCAATCAAATTCCAATTCATCGCCGGTAACACTTTGAGTAACAATAACGGAATTATTGTTGACGGCAAAACGTCCTCCGTCACGTACATTTAACTGAATGGCTGTTAAGAAGTTGTTCAAAATCGTTGAAAGTTCGCCCGATGATATATCAACTTCTTTGGTGTCGGTTCCGGAAGGTGAGGAAGTGAAAGTGAAAGAGGTATTACCGATTTTAATCACGGAACCTTCGGCCGGAACATCAGAGAATTCCATTTGTGCGGTTGACGAATATACTAATCCGTCTAAGTTGTACATATTTACCGCAGCAGCTCCGGAAGGAATAGAAGTGTTTAAGCTCCAAGCGTTGGCTGCAGTCTTTTGGTAGTTGAGAGCAATATTGGAAGGATTACCTAAACTGTCATACACCAGAGTTGATACAGAGTGAGAATCTCCGATACGGGTTGAAGAGGGCAGGTTAGCTCCGAAAGATATTTGAGTGGTAGGAGTTGCCGTTCCGCCGATAGTTGCTAAATTGATACCGCGTAAGTTGGTTTGATCAACAATGTTGTCATTAATATATACGGTTTCACCGGCATCATTTTTATAAGCTTTCATATAAATCAAGCCGTTAATTTCAACTGTCGCGGCAGTGGTTGTACCATCCCAAGGCAGTAAAGACCACGCTTGCGCGTAATAACCGCCGGAATTAACCAAATAGCCGGTTTCGTCAACCGAGAAATCTCCGGCGCGGGTGTAAGCCCAAGTCTCATCACCCAAATTGGATGAGTTTACTACAAAGAAACCGGCTCCAGATATTGCCAAAGAGGTTGATGACGAAACGGAAGATAATAAACCTTGTGAGCTGATATTCTGAGAGGCGTGAGGTTGAACACCGCCGGAAGAATATTTGCTTGAAGATATTTGTTTGGTTACCAAGGTTGAAAAAGAAACATTGTTATCTTTATAACCAATGGTATTCATATTAGCGATATTATCAGCAACCGCTCCCATAGCGCTGGATTGGGCTGATAAACCCGAAACGCCAGCTTGTAATGCACCTAAAATACTCATTTTCTTTCTCCTAAAACTTTAATGTTTACACATTCTCGTTGGTTAATGCGCCATCATTTCCTTTAGCGCTTGCGATTATTTCATCCCAATAGCTTTCGCCGCGGGAGGTTAAAATATTGTCTAATGTGGTAGTTGTGGCGTCGCCTAAACCGATATAAATGCCGTTGTCATCACTGGCAACACCGGTAACGCGGCCGAATACCGTAGTAGTAACAGACGGAGCACTTTGACCGGAAAGTGCAACCGGAGAGATGACAATTTGATAAGCTCCGTCAGGTAATTGGTTGCCGGAAGAATTTTTGCCGTCCCAAATGAAATCGTGCAATCCGGAAGTTTTATCACCGGTTGTACTGTAAACTGTATTACCATCCATATCTTTGATGAGAATGTTGCAATCAGCGGCATTTTGGCTCAATGTATATGTGGCTTTGGCAGCACCGCCTTCAAGCGGCATAACATCACCCAAAACTTGTACGGTTTTGCCGACATAGCCGGTAGCTTGAACTCCCAAATTGTATATCGATAAACTTAATAAGCTGTCCAATTTGGAATTGGTTTGAATAGCTTGCTCAACATTGGAATACTGAACTAATTGGTTTGTATACTCGGCAGCGTCCATCGGATCAAGCGGATCTTGGTATTGCAACTGAGTGGTCAACATAGTCAAAAAGGTATTCATATCAGCAGATAATGTTTTGCTTGCCGCACCGGTTTTGGCTGTGTTAGCGGAGATGGAGCCGATTATGGAAGTTAAATCTGTCATTGTTTTATCCTCCTTTGTTTATACTCTGATATTAAGTCCGCGACGCGGATCATAAATCATATTGTCATTGGCAAGGTTGTCTTCGGCTTCTTGTTCTAAGGTTTCTCCTATGAACTGCTGAAGTTTTTGCCCGTCTTGCTGTTTATCAGCGGGGTTTTCATCTTGAAAACGGAAGTTGAAACTTTGCTTATCGGTATCATAGCCGGCATCTTGAAAAGCTTTGCTTAAACCTTCAATTTCGCGTTGTAATAATTCAGCTGTTTCTTGGCGTGAAGCTATAATGTCGGTATGCAATCTTCCGTCTTTATGTATGTACATACGAACTTGTACTTTACCCAATTCTTCGGGCTTAAGCTCAATATCAATACTGTCAACGCTTTTTACTGCAGATTTGGTGATATTTATTTTGATTTGTTCAACGGCCTCTTTACCTAATCCTTTAAGCGAAGCATCGGTGTTTACTTCCTGCAATTTGAGAGAAAATTCATTGCGATTTGATAAATTAACCGATTGAATTTCTTGTGAGGTGAGCAATATATTATCGTTATCTAAGTGAGCTGATACAACACTATCAACGGCAGATGCAGTGTAGGCAATTTCAAGTTGCGGTTGAGTAACATTATCAGCTGTGGTATCAATGGTGGTTGAACTTTCCGGCGAATTCGTTTTTTCGCCATCTTGAAAATTAACCAACGGTAAATTGTCGGCATTATTATCTGCGTTTTGCAAAAATGATGTAATCTCGAAAGAATTTTGCAAAATATCTTGTTGCAGAGGCTCGGCAATTTTTGCCGATTGGTTGTTAACGGTTATATCGAGCGGTTTTTCGTGAATAATTTTCTTATCCAACAGCTGCTCTTGCTCAACAATAAGCTCATCTTCGGATAAAATATTCTTATCGCTCAAGGAAACACTCGGGGTGTTTTTTTCTTCAGCGGCGTCTGTAGCGAAATTCTGCTGCGGCAGTATTACTTCCGCAGATGTTTCCGTATTTTGCGGGTGCACCTCGATTAGTCCGTTATCAGCTGTATTTTGCGGCGATAATTGGGTTAAAAATTCATCTTTAGCGATTTCAACAGTCGTTGTTTCCGGTAACATAACGGTTGTAATATCCGGCTCTGAAATTGCAACATCAAGTGCTAAATCGGAAGCGGGCAATTCATTGTTTAATTCATTTTCAGTAACGGGAGAACTTTCACTGTCGGTAACGGGGGCAACACTGTTATTGTCGGTCGTTTCGGTAACGTTTTGCGAAACCGTTTGCGGTGTGGCATTAGCTACGGCCTCAGTGTCAGTGTCTTTGGCGGGAGAGAACGGCTTATTTTTAGGTTTGATTGCCGTTTCTTTAACTTTTTTGGTATGAGCTGGTTTATCAGCGTTATCTTTAATTTGATAATCTTTAGCGGAAGTTTTGTATGATTGTTTCAAATTATCATATTTGGGAGCAACATCATTTACCGAAGTATCGGAGGATGTTTGTATTTGCGGAGCTTTGAGCATATCAATGAAGGCCAAAGATGCACTTTGAACGGCATTTTTACTTTCAAAGCTAAGGTTTAGTACCGGCTGTATTACATTATTGCGATCTGATATTTCCATAGCATTAACTCTCTGAAAAAGTTGTCTTTGGCAATATCTATGCAAAATGCGTGCCAATTTTTCAAACTACCTGTTTTGTAGCGATAATTAAGAAAAGTTTGTAATATTTGACAATAAAAGTTTTGCTAAAAACAATATAATTATAGTTGTATTTTTTGTAAAAAATGATATGTTGCAGATTAACTGTTGGTAATATATGAGAGAAGATTGTGATGGATAACCAGATTGATACTGAAGTTATTGATAAATTAGCCGAAGTGCTGAATAAAAATAATTTATCCGAATTGGAATATGAAAACGAAAAATGTCGTATTTATATCAAAACCGTCGGTGCTACGGTTGCCGTTCCGGCGGCTGCGCCGGTAGTTGTGCAAAGCAGTGCACAAGATAGCAAGAAAAATGAATTTTCTATAGATGATTACTCAGATAATGCCGGCACGGTTAAGGCTCCGATAGTCGGAGTGGTTTATTTATCTCCGGATCCTACCAAACCCGATTATGTCAATGTCGGTGATAAAGTGAAAGAAGGAGATGTTGTTTGCTTGATTGAAGCAATGAAGACCTTTAATCCGGTTAAGGCTCATCGTTCCGGTGTGGTCGCCAAAATCTTGGTGGAGTCCGGTGATCCGGTAGAATATGGCGAGTCTTTATTGATTATTGAATAATTCAAGAGGAAGAAAATGTTTGAGAAAGTGCTGATTGCCAATCGCGGCGAGGTTGCTTTAAGGATACATCGTGCTTGTCGAGAAATGGGAATTAAAACAGTGGCGGTGCATTCGGAGGCCGATGCCAATGCTATGCACGTAAGATTGGCTGATGAAGCAGTTTGCATAGGTCCGGCACGTTCAAGCGATTCTTATTTGAATAAATCAGCGATTATTTCGGCAGCCACCATTACCGGAGTTGATGCTATTCATCCAGGATACGGTTTTTTATCGGAAGATGCTGATTTTGCCGAAATGGTAGAAGAGCACGGTATTGCTTTTATCGGGCCTAAGCCGGAACAAATTCGGATGATGGGCGATAAATTAAAAGCCAGAGAGTTCGCGGTTAACAACGGCTTGCCGGTAGTTCCAGGTTCCGAGGTGTTAAATAGTGTTGATGAGGCCAAAGAAAAAGCTAAGGAAATCGGTTATCCTGTAATTATTAAAGCTAAGGCCGGCGGCGGTGGTAAGGGGATGAAGATTGCCTATAATGAACAAGAGATTGAAACGGCTTATGTTATGGCGCGAGCTGAAGCTAAAGCATCTTTTTCCAGCGATGACGTTTATATGGAGAAATATTTACAGCATCCCCGTCATATTGAAGTACAAGTGCTGGCCGACAGTTACGGTAATGTGGTGTATTTAGGCGAACGAGATTGTTCAATTCAGCGCCATAATCAGAAAATTATTGAGGAAACTCCATCTCCGGCATTAAATGAACAACAGCGTAAAGAAATCGGTGAGATTGCACGTCAGGCAATTAAGCAGATAGGTTATGTCAGTGCCGGAACGTTAGAGTTTTTGTTTGAAGACGGTAAGTTTTACTTTTTGGAGATGAATACACGTCTGCAGGTTGAGCACCCGATTACCGAAGCGGTTTCTGGAATTGATATTGTGCGCGAGCAGTTACGAATTGCTGACGGTGCTAAACTCGGATACACTCAAGAAGATATAGTATTCAACGGTTGCGCTATAGAGTGTCGTATTAATGCCGAGGATCCGGAAACTTTTATTCCCAATGCCGGTAAAGTTACCGAATGGCACGCCCCCGGAGGTCTGGGAGTCAGAGTAGATTCGGAAATTTATTCCGGATATAAAATTCCGCCGTTTTATGATAGTATGATTGCTAAATTAATTGTCCACGGCCGCACACGCAACGGGGTTTTGATGCGATTACACAGAGCGCTGGAAGAGTTTGTTATTGACGGGGTTAAAACCACTATTCCGTTACATCAAAAAATCATTACTCAGCCGGAATATATTGATGGGCTATACGATATTCACTGGCTGGAAGATACCATCAGACGGTTTAAGTGACGGTTATCGCAGAAAATGCCGCAAATTAGCGCCGTAGGTTTGGCGAACGTAAGCGGTTAATTGAGAAATTTGTTCAGAATACTGTGAGGTTTCGTTTTGAGCTTGAGCGACTTTGTCGGCCTCTAATTTGCTCTCCAATATTTGCAATTTTTCGTAAGCTGTAGTTACTCCGCGTACGGAGGCCAGCGAGTACATAACATAAGCTACCGAAAGATCAGCCGGATATTTGGTTTTACCGGAATAAATTTCTCCTAACAGCAACATAGCTTCAACATTGCCTTGTTTGTAAGCTTTGAGTAAATATTTAACTGCGATGTTGTAATTACGCGGATATCCTTGACCTTTAATATACATATCGGCAATGGTTAATTGTGCTTCATCTAAGCCTTCATCAGCCGCTTTTTTAATCAATGGTGCGGCAATATGATAATTAATTTGTCGGTTAAAGCCTTTGTAATAGGCATAACCGGTCATAAATCCCGCCAATACATTACCTTTGGACGCGGCTTGTTCAAGATATTGCTGACCTTTAGCAATATCTTTTTCAATACCGTTACCGCTTAAATACATAAAACCGAGATTGGTAGCGGCATCGGCATTACCGAGTTTTGAGGCTTTAATAAAAATTTCGGCAGCTTTTTTAGGAGAACGTTTGACGCCGACACCATTATAATACAATGTAGCTAAATTATTTAGACCGATGGGATCATTTTGGTTGGCAGCCAATTCGTAGAAATAGAAAGCCTTTTCATAATCAATTTTAAGCCCTTCTTGACCATAGAGATAGGCATACCCGAGTTGTAATTGTGCGGCGACATCACCGTTTTCAGCGCGGCGGGTAATAGTGGCAACGGAATTATCTTCTTGGGTTGAAGATGAAAAACTGATGTTGGGAATTTTAATTCCCATAAAATTGAACAAAGCATCGTCTTTTTTAGGTGTTTCAACCGATTGCGATGTTTCATCTTTTTCGTCAAACAACGCCAAATCACCACTTTGAGCTTTTGCGGTAACGGCGATAAATAAACTCATAACTGTTAATGCATATAATTTAAACATATCTGTTCCCCTTCGGTTATGAGTTTATTGTAATCCGATTAAGGTTAATTTTGTATAAACTTAAATTTTGCCGTGGCAATGTTTATACTTTTTACCCGATCCGCAAGGGCAGGGATCATTACGGGCAATTTTTCCCCAAGTGGATGGATCGTTGGGGTCAACTTCTTGGTTGCCGTAACTGAAAGTTGTCGGTCTATCTTGTAAGGGAGCCGGCGGTTCATCGCTTTTGCCGGATAGCAGATTAACCGGAGATTCGTGAACTTCCCGCATTGATGCGGATTGTCTTTCCATCTTTTCGGCAGAATTTTGCTGAATTACCGTGCGCAACAATATAAACGATACTTTTTCACCTAATTGCGAAAGCATATCGGAGAACATATTAAAAGCCTCTTTTTTATATTCATTCAGCGGGTCTTTTTGTCCGTAAGCACGTAAAACGATGGTATGGCGCATATAATCCAAGGTGGCGATATGATCTTTCCATAAAGTATCTAATTCTTGCAACAGAATCGATTTTTCAACTACCCGTAAAATATTTTCCGGAACATCGGCATTTTTAGCTGTTTGCGCTTGGTCGACTGCTTCATTAACCAAATCTACCAGTTTTTCGGAATCCATTTCGGGAGCTTCAATCCATTCGGATAACGGAAAGATAATACCGGTTAAACGCGATAAATCTTGGTTTATGGCTTCAATGTTCCAATCTTTGGGAGAAGATCCATAATTGATATTTTTATAAATAACATTGCGGATTTGGTCGTGATACATATCGGTCAGGATTTCCGATACATCATCACTTTCCATCAATTCGCGGCGTTGAGCATAAATAACCTTACGTTGCTCATTCATAACATCGTCGTATTTGAGCAGGTTTTTACGAATATCGAAGTTGCGCTCTTCAACCTTTTGTTGAGCTTTTTCTAAAGCTTTACTAATCCAAGGGTGAACAAGGGGTTCACCTTCGGGTAGACCTAAGTGTTGTAACATAACACCGATACGTTCGGAGCCGAAAATACGCATCAAATCATCTTCCAAAGAAAGGAAGAATTTGGAAGTTCCGGGGTCGCCCTGACGTCCGGAACGACCGCGCAGCTGGTTGTCAATACGGCGGCTTTCGTGACGTTCAGTGCCTAAGATATAAAGTCCGCCGGCGGCTTTAACTTTTTCTTTGTCGGCTTCAACTTCTTGTTTGATTTTTTCTTTTAAAGTAGCGATTTGTTCAGGGGTCTCGTCACCTTTTAATGATTCTTTTAAACGCATATCAATATTACCGCCGAGCTGAATATCAGTACCGCGACCTGCCATATTAGTGGCGACGGTAATGGCACCGGAGCGTCCGGCTTGAGCGATAATATAAGCCTCACGTTCGTGATGACGAGCATTTAATACCTCAAACTTCAAATCGGTGCGTTTGGATAGCAAATCAGCCACCAATTCGGATTTTTCAATTGAGGCGGTGCCGACCAAAACCGGCTGACCTTTTTGGTGACATTCAATGATGGTCTTGATAATGGCGTCATATTTTTCGGTGGCCGTACGATAAATTTCATCGTGCATATCTTGGCGCACAACCGGACGATTGGTGGGGATTTCTACACAATCAAGGTGATAAATATCGTTAAACTCGGCTTCTTCAGTCATCGCCGTGCCGGTCATACCAGATAATTTGGGATAAAGACGGAAATAATTTTGGAAAGTAATAGAGGCAAGAGTTTGATTTTCCGATTGAATTTTTACTCCCTCTTTAGCCTCAATGGCTTGGTGCAAGCCATCGGAATAACGTCTGCCTTCCATCATACGACCGGTAAATTCATCAATAATCATCACCTGACCGTCTTTGACAATATAATCAACATCTTTAATGTGTATTTTATGGGCGCGCAAGGCTTGGTTGACGTGATGAACAAGGCTGACATTAGCTAAATCATAAAGTCCGCCCTCTTTAATAAGACCGACATTTTTAAGCAACTCTTCAACGTGAATCATACCTTTTTCGGTCAAGGTAACTTGCTTAGCTTTTTCGTCCTTTTCATAATCTTCGTCTTTAAGTTGAGGGATAATACGATTGACCAAAATATATTTTTCCGAGCTGTCTTCGGCGGCACCGGAGATAATCAGCGGAGTTCTGGCCTCATCAATCAAAATGGAGTCAACCTCATCGACAATGGCATAATTAAACGGACGTTGCACCATATCGGAGAGGCGGAATTTCATATTGTCGCGCAAATAATCAAAACCCAGCTCATTGTTGGTGGCATATAAAATATCCGAATTATAAGCGGTGCGGCGTTGTTCGTCATTTTTTTCGTGAATAATATAGTCAACAGTCAGCCCTAAGAAACGATAAACTTGCCCCATCCATTCGGCATCGCGTTTGGCCAAATAATCATTGACGGTAACAATGTGCACGCCTTTGCCTTCCAAGGCATTAAGATAAGCAGCAAGGGTGGCCACAAGAGTTTTACCTTCACCGGTTTTCATCTCGGCAATTTGACCGTGGTGGAGGACGATACCGCCAATTAGCTGAACATCATAATGGCGCTGACCTAATGTACGTTTAGCAGCCTCGCGCACAACAGCAAAAGCCTCCGGTAATAACTCGTCTAAGGTTTCACCTTGGGATAAACGTTTTTTAAACTCATCAGTTTTGGCGCGCAGTTGTTCATCAGAAAGCGGAGATATTTCCGGCTCTAAAGCATTAATTTTTTCAACTGTCTTATATTGTCTTTTAACGTATCGGTCATTGGCGGAGCCGAAAATCTTGCGTGCAAGGCTACCTATCATATTACTATCCTTAAATATATAATCAAAAGTTTCAGTTGATATATATCTAGTGTTTTTATGAGCCCCTGTCAAGTGCCGCGCCAAGTTATAAACCAGCAAAAAAAAGAGCTTGGAAATTATAAACTTTTTATTATATAACAGATATTATCTGTAATATAAGGAGATGAAAAGATGAAAAAGACAATGACGGCTTTGGCTTTGGTGGGTATATTGGCGGCTTTCAACGCTCAAGCAGCCGGCAAAGACGGGGTGGCTGCTGTTGTAAACGGCAAACAGATTAAAGTTGCCGATATAAAGGCGGCTTATGATATGAACCCCAAAGTCAAAGAAAAAACTTCGTTTGATGAGTTCTATAACAATACTTTGGATATTTTTGTTGACGGTGAGATGGTATATCAAGCGGCAATGGCTGACAAAATCACCGAATCTAAGGAATATGCCGCTCAATTAGCCGAGGCTAAAAAAGAGTTGGCGCGTAAAATGTATTTGGATAAAAAAGTTCGTGCCGCTGTCAATGATGCCGCGGTTAAAAAACTTTATGATGACTACAAAAATACGTTTCACGGCGAACAAGAAATGAACTTAAAACACATTTTGGTGGATAGCGAGGCTAAAGCTAAAGAGGTTATCGCCAAACTTAATGATGCTGGGCAATTTGACAAGTTGGCAAAACAATATTCCAAAGAGCCGGCTGAGCTGGGATACTTAACCAAAGAGCAAATCCAAGAGATGATGGTGCCGGAATTTGCCCAAGCAACCTTAAAGATGAAAAAAGGTCAATTCAGTCAAACACCGGTTAAAACACAGTATGGTTATCACGTAATTTTGATTGATGACGTGCGCGATGCCAAACCCGAACCTTTGAAAAAAATTGAGCCGCAACTTAAAGTTATGTTGGCCAAAAAGGCTATGAGTGATATTATCGGCAATTTGCAAAGGAAGGCTGAAGTAGTAAAATATGATGCCAAAGGCAATAAATTATAGATGTAAAATTATCTATTGATTGTTTGATTCCAAAAAAGACTTAGAAAGAAAACTTTTTAAGTCTTTTTTGCTATATGCATTACTATTCGTTATTGTTGTATTTACTAAGAATTTTGCTCTAAATACTCACCGATTTTACGAGCATCCCAATTGACACCGCGTTTGACAATTTTGGCGGGATTGCCGGCGATAATACAATTATGTTCTGAAAAGCTTTTGGTTACAACTGCACCCATTCCGATAATGTTATCTTCGGCAATGGTAACACCTTTACAAATTTTAACTCCGCAACCAATCCACACGTGATCTTTTATTTCAATCGGTTGCGGATAGTTGCAGATATCGCCATTATCGTTTAAAATTGTATGGTGGTCAACTGCCATAAAATCTACGTCCCAAGAGATTATGCAATTATCTCCGATAATTATTTTTGCATTATCATCATAGACGTGCATCTTTCCGACGCCGGATAAATTACTGTTGCGTTCTATCTTAAAATAACAATTATTTCTTAAAGAAACGTGCACTCTTGATTTAACAACAGCAATTGAATTATCACCATGAAAATTTGCATTAATTTTTTCGATTTTGGGTTCTTTGTAAAATTTTAACGTATTGTTCTTACCTTCAAATTTAACATTTAAGCCGTTTACTTTGTGTTTTATTTTTTTCTCACTGCCATCGGGTAGTATCATCAATACTTGATTGTTATCGGAATAGGTTATATACAAATGTTTATCCCTAAATTTTCGCTTCTTTTTTTTAGATGGTATCAGATAAGAAATCAATTTAATCAGCCGATTCTTTGCTGTATAAGATAATAACATATCAACTTCCTTTTTTAATTTTGGTTAAACAAAAGTCGCCTTAGAGAGGCGACTGGAAGTTGGAAACTATAAACAAGAATAGTGCGACATATTGACTGCAAAGCTTATTTTGCCGCCTTCCAGTCATATTTGCATATAACCATCCGGCGCGCAAAATTCGTTATGCGCGAACGCTTGTTTCGAGGTTTCCACACCCCAGACGAGAACTCCTCATCTGCTTTACAATCTACATATAAAGTCGAATAAAGTAAAGTAAAAAATATTTTTAGGTAAGAATAATGCCTTGACAATAAAAGACAAACCATTCTAGTATCATAAACAGTTTGTAGAATTTTTATAAAATTATCATATTGAGGAATGGGAAGAAAATAAGCCTCGTAAAAAATCCCATATATTATGTGTCATACAGATTATAAATATCGTGTTCATTTGCTGGATCTTGATGATGAAATTATGGAACATGTGGTTAGCAGCTATGAAGTTTTTCCCTTTCGCTATCAAAGGGTGTTTTTGGAAACCTTAACCCCGGAAAGTGAAAAGTGTGCTTTTTGCGGCAAGCCGTTGAACAAAAAATATGAATGTGATTGCGAAGGCTATCGGCAGGTCAGAGCTTGGCTGAAAACGCATTATGCTAACAGTTCGATTGAGATTGTTCAATATGAGGTCGCCGATATTTCGGCCAGCGGAAATTATTGCCATAGTTTTTTGGTCGACGATGACAGGTTCGAGCTAATTTATCCCGAAAAGGTCAAAGTTGAGGATTTTGACTATTGCACTCGAATCGCGGATAAAAAATCTGCCGGCATCATTATGCTTTCTCGCGCTTGGGAAAAAGATGGCCATATTTGCTTTTTTACGCATCGCGAAGGGCATATAGGAGTTTATAAGGTTTGTGTCGATAAAACAGACCTTGATTTTACTCCGGTTTATCACGTTAAGTTGCACGCCTCAAAATTTACCTACGAGGTTATCATTAATTGCGAGTTAACACCGGATGTGCTTATCTCAAGAATTATGGCAATAGAATTACCGGCGTAGTTAAAAAAATCCTGTTTGCAAAAACAGGATTTTTTGTAATTGGCGGAAAGGGGGAGATTCGAACTCCCGGAGGGGTCGCCCCCTCGACGGTTTTCAAGACCGCTGCATTAAACCGCTCTGCCACCTTTCCAATATAGTCGTTTACAATAATTACCTTTCTTGAGAAAACCGTCAAACAAACTATTGTTTGTTTCCTCGACGGTTTGGGCTTTCAGCCGTCTTACGACTCCAAGACCGCTGCATTAAACCGCTCTGCCACCTTTCCAATATAAAATGGTGCCGACAGAGAGACTCGAACTCCCGACCCACTGATTACAAATCAGTAGCTCTACCAACTGAGCTATGTCGGCATCAATTTTGGCTAATAGTTAACCTATTATTTGTATAAATGCAACATTTTTTTTTGTAATGTTAAAAATAATTCAGTCGTCCGCTTGTTCAAACAAGGCTATTAACTCGTCGATTTTTTCCTCACGGTGGTCGTTTGAACTAAAAGCCGTTGCTACACAATGTTGCAGGTGCTTTTTCAAAATATTTTTTTCAACACTTTTCAAGGCAGCCCGCGCTGCTCTGATTTGGATAATAATATCCATACAATATCTGTTTTCGCCAATCATTTTCTTGATGCCGTCAAGTTGACCGGATATGCGGTTTAAACGCGGCAGGCTGTCATTATGGTTTGGTATATTACCACTGTGACATTTGTCGCTGCAATGGCATTGTCTGTCTTCTCCGCAACGGCAATCATCACCGCATTGGCAATCTTCACACTTGCAATTAGGATTTTTGCATTTAGACATTTGGTTACTCCTTATAGTTAATTTTATCAAAATAATATATATACCCCATACCGGTATATGTCAAGTGGCGAATCAAACACAATTGTGAAAAATTACACAATTGTTATAAAATAAACGGCTTGAAAATCACTAAAACGGACTGGTAACTTGAGGTGTTGCCGGAGCTAAAGTTGACGATGTTTGAGCCTTTTCAACGACGGTGTCGGTTTTATCAGATTTTGTATCAGTTTCCGTCGTTGTCGGTTGATTTACTGTCGGAGATGTCGAATTCGGTGTATCCGCCAGCTTTACTTTTCCGGAAATTTGCAATGCCGTAGGTGCTGAAATATCGGCAGGTATCTGCACTTGAGACGGCATTTGTAAAGCTGCCGGTACTTGAATTTGTGCCGGTACTTGAATCTCTACTTGAATAGGCGCCGTTGTTGTGTCAGCGACAGCATTATTATCACCGGTATCAACGCCAGTTTTATCTGTGGTTTGCTCGTCGCGTTTGATGCCCAAATATTTTTCGATCGCTTGCTTTTCTGCCAAGCGTTCGGCATCAGTGATTAATCCCAAATTATATAACGCTTCCAAACGACGCAAATCTTTGGCGGCATCTAGGATATTTTTTGATGGTGCACGATTTTTAAGACGAGTGCGCGGATTAGGCGACATCAAAGCTTCAATAATAACATCACGTTCAGCCGAAAATTCTCTCGGGGTAATGGCTCTGGTGGCAACTCCGTCTTTTAATATCTCCAAACGTTCGATGATTAAATCGGGAGATGGTACCGGCTGTTCGATACCGGTTCCGGGAGCAGAGTGAGTTAAAGGCAACAGTCCTCCCAAATTGGCACGCCGCCGTGATAAAAATTCGTCTTTGGTGATAAAATCTTTTTCGGCCAATTCTTTTAATATCAAAAAGCGGGTGATAATATTCTGTTGCTCGGCGGTAAACAAGGCGTCAATGTTAGTATTTTTTGCCGCGACCGGAGCTTTTTTGCTCAAAGCTTTGGTTATAGCCTTTTTACTCTGGTCTTTTGAGGCTTGCTTGGATATGGCAAAAGACTTGGTACCGTTTTTATTCTCAATAGTAAGATTGGTTTGAGCAATAGTTAGCGCACGCAGACGTTTTTTGGCAATAGCGGAAATTTTTTGCGGTTGCGAATCGTCGGTACCCAAAACCGAGGTTGCCTCGCCGTCAATTACGATTAAATCTTCATAATATTGGCGAGCTTTGTTATAACGTCCCAATTTTTCGGCGGCCAAAGCTCCGACCAAGAGTGCCTGCTGGTTGCGCGGATTAGCTTTTAAGGCTTCGGTGGTATATTCCAAAGTTTTTTCAAAATTACCGCTAAGATAAGCCAAACTTGCTTCTTTAGCTTGGGATTGTCCGTCTTTTTCAAACAGACTGACAAACCAGTTAGATGGTTGGGCGGTGTCTTTTTTATCTACCAAAGCGCAGGCATTAAGCATTCCCAAAGCGGTGCTGAAAAGCAATACACGATTAAAATTACGCAAGAACATCATAAGCGTTTACCTCAAAAAATAAATATCATTATTTATGGTATATACTATAAAAGTTAAAAACATATTACAATAATTTTGTTTGCATTGTTAATTTGTGCTTGATTTATTCAAAAAATATAATACTATCCAATCAATTATCGGGTATCGACGCCTATGTATTGCTGATAAAGCGGGTGTGGCGGAATTGGTAGACGCGTCAGACTTAGGATCTGGTGCCGTAAGGCGTGGGGGTTCAAGTCCCTTCACCCGCACCATTTTTATCAGAATATCGGTTATGTCGATAATTTGGGTTAATTTATGAACAAAGAGAGTTTAGATGAAAATTACCGAGTTAAAGTCCAAAGGTTTGGAGAAGTCTTATAAAGTTGTGGCTGCTTTTGATGAAGTTGCCAAAGAGTATGACAATAAGTTGGCGAAAATTGCCAAGAGTGCTAAGCTTCAAGGTTTTAGAGCCGGTAAAGCGCCGTTGTCTATGGTTAAGAAGAAATTTCATAACGAAGTTATGGGCGAGGTTATGGATGAGATGTTGCGCAAGGGCACCAATGAGGTTGTAAGCTCCAATAAGTTGCGTTTGGTTAATCAGCCAGCAGTGAAGATTGTTAAGTTTGATGAAGGTAAGGATATGGAGTTTGATGTAACTATGGAAATTTTACCCGAAATCAAGATTGGCGATTTCTCTAAAATTACCTTAAACAAGTTGACCGCTGATGTTCCGGAAGAGGAAGTTAACAAAGCGGTTAAGTATTTAGCTGAAGCCCGTCGGGAGACTGTTAAGGTCGATGGCAAGAAAGCTGCCAAAGGTGACACGGTAATGATAGATTTTACCGGTTCGATTGACGGTGTTGAATTTAAGGGCGGTAAGGGTGAAAATTATTCTCTTGAATTGGGTTCAAATTCGTTTATTCCGGGGTTTGAAGATCAACTTATCGGCGCACAAGCTGATAGCAGTGTTGATGTTAAGGTTAAATTCCCTAAAGAATATCACGCTAAAGATTTAGCCGGTAAAGATGCGGTTTTTGCCGTTAAGGTTAAAGAGGTTCGCGAACCTAAAAAGGTTGAAATTAATGATGACTTGGCTAAATCCTTAGGAGCCGAGAGTTTGGCTAAATTAAAGGAGACTTTGGCCGGTCGCATTAAGTCGGATTATGATAACGCCTCAAGAATGAAGTTGAAACGCGAACTGTTGGATGCTTTAGATAAAGAATATAGTTTTGAAGTTCCCGAATCGTTGGTGAATGCGGAATATAATGCGATTGTACAACAATATGAGCAAGCCAAAAAAGCCGGACGTTTAGATGCGGAAGAAAAATCCAAAAAAGAGGCTGATTTGCTCAAAGAATATAAAGATATTGCTGTTCGCAGAGTTAAATTGGGCTTATTGCTTTCCGAGGTCGGACAAGAGGCTAAAGTTACCATCAAACCGGAAGATATTAATGCGGCAATTATGAATGAGGCGAAGCGTTATCCCGGTCAGGAACAGCTTGTTTTGGATTATTATCTTAAAAACAAGCAGGCAGTTGAAGCTTTGAAAGCTCCGATTTTTGAAGAAAAAATCATTGATCATATTTTGACGTTAACTAAGTTGAATGAGAAAAAGGTTAATGTTGAAGAGTTGTATAAAACTGCCTAAATAGTAGTTCGGTTGTTTATTAATCCCCTTTGTCTGTGGATTGGGCAAAGGGGATTTTTGATGCGTTTTATTAATCCAATCTTAATAATTAACAGAGTAAAACAGCAGAGATAAGGTAAGGCAATTTTAGGGGCGTTTTACTCTTAAAGATGTGGTGTGATTATCATTAGAATAGCGCGTTAATATGTACATAGAAAGGACTAGCAAGGATGTTAGTTTTAGGGCAGATTTTTAAGGGAGCGATTAACTTATCGTATGCAAATACGATAGGTTTTGGTGTGTCTGCCCGCGAGGAAATAAAAGAAGCAAATTTATTTGACCCGCGGGTCTGCTTGCCTTACGGCAAGACGCTCGATGGTTGTTAGTTAAAGAGAGAAAACGAGAGGATGATGGTAAAAGAAAGAGCGTCGTGCTTTTAACATTTATGATTAGCAAGATGTTAAACATCAATTAGCTGGTATATGGTGTAGAAACATAAAATAAGATTGCTTTTATCAGCAAAAAAATAATATAATTCTATTAATATATAGAGAGGTCATAGTTATGCACGAACATCATCACCATCACGAAGTATCCCCGAAAACCGTCGGGTTATTGTTGCTTTCTTTTATTATCAATATGTTGTTGAGTATAGTCGAGATTATCGGTGGAATCGTATCGGGTAGTATATCGTTGATTGGTGATGCGTTGCATAATACTTCCGATGCTTTGTCAATTTTGGTTGCGGTGATGGCTTTTAAGATTGGTTTTAAAAAAGCTGATAGCAAATACACTTACGGCTTTAAGCGTGCCGAGGTCATCGGCGGATTTATCAATTTGATATTGCTGTTTATCTCCGGTTGCTATCTGGCAATTGAAGGGGTAGGGCGGCTCATCTCACCTCAGCAAATTGACGGCAAACTGATTATTATCATTTCGATTTTGGCCTTGATTATTGATGTTGCAACAGCCAAAATCTCGCATCATGGTGCCCATCACAGCCATAATATGAAAATGGTTTTTGTGCATAATTTGGCCGATGCTTGCGGTTCGTTAGGGGTAATTTTATCGGGCGTTTGCGTGATGTTGTGGCAGGCTTATTGGGTTGATGGGGTTATTGCTTTAGCTATATCAGCTTATATGATATGGCAAGCGGTTGTATCTTTTAAGCCGATTGTAAATATATTGATGAATGCGGCGCCAGATGAGATTAACTTGGAAGAGGTTAAAAAAGAAATCGCCAAAATTAAAGGAATTAAAGATGTTCATCATTTACATTTATGGCGTATCGATGAGCACGAAACAGCTTTAGAGTGCCATGTGATAGCTGCGGATGTGGCAGTGGCGCAAAAAATTGCTAAACGATTGGATGCTAAATTTGCTATCGAGCATTGTAATGTGCAGGTGGAAACCGATGCTAAATGTTGCAAATGTTCGTGTTGTAGTGATTAGATATAAAAAACGCATAAAAAATAAAATTTTTACTGTTAAACCAAAATTAAAATGGAACAGAGATTCCAAAAATAAAAACGGAACAGTA
>ERZ842401.1389-NODE-1389-length-34864-cov-4.337039_pt1 | contig 34864 bp, 25 predicted proteins | sample MGYA00521270_ERZ842401 | MGnify/ENA primary metagenome ERZ842401 (study PRJEB31892, sample SAMEA3878208) | bioreactor metagenome | biome: Moose rumen | place: Sweden | collected 2011-10 | study: EMG produced TPA metagenomics assembly of the PRJEB12797 data set...
ACGACGCTCTTCCGATCTGACTGACAAAACGCCAAAACCGCTGTGAAAACGGCGGTTTTTTCGTCGGATGAGCAAATCAGGAAAAAAATACATAGAACGTAAGCCGCGTCGCAGCACGATGCGGCTTTATTATATTAAAATTCACAAAAACTGTTTGATATAAGCCTATGCGGTATGGTATAATACCGTAATAACTAAAATGGAGTAAGTATATGTACATACTCGGTATCGACCCAGGGCTTGCTATAGTCGGCTGGGGGGTCGTGGAATACGTGAATGAAAAGTTCAGACCCGTGGCGTACGGTGCGATCACAACGCCCGCGGGTATCGACGTGGAGCAAAGGCTCATACAGATATACGACGGACTTGACGGGATAATAAAAAAATACAAGCCCGACGATATCGCGATAGAGGAGCTGTTCTTCAATACGAACCAGAAGACGGCGATCGCCGTCGCCGAGGCGAGGGGCGTTATTATGCTTTGCGGCATCAAAAACAACGTTCCGCTGTATGAATACACTCCGCTTCAGGTAAAGCAGGCCGTCGTCGGATACGGACGCGCCGACAAAAAGCAGGTCATAACGATGACGAATATACTGCTCGATCTTAAAAAATCGCCAAAGCTCGACGATACGTCGGACGCTCTTGCGATAGCGATCTGCCACGGACACGCGAGCGGATCGGTCTTGCGCGACTTTTACAATCAGAAGAAAAAGAAATTGCTTTAAGGTGGGTTATGTTTTACTATATCGAAGGAAACGTGGTATACGCGGAGCCGTCGGTCGCCGTGATCGACGTGGGCGGCGTGGCTTATAAAATGACCGTGTCATACAACACGTTCGCGTCGCTTGCGGGCAAGGACAGAGCAAAACTTTATACTTATCTGTCGGTCTCCGAGAACGGGATCGAGCTTTACGGCTTCGGCGACACGGACGAGCTTGACGTTTACAAAATGCTGACGTCGATATCCGGCGTCGGACCGAAGGCGGCGCTTGCCGTGCTGCTTACGGGCATGGGGCGCGACGGCGCCGACGGCTGCAAGCACATCGCCGACGCGGGCGGCTGGACAATCGCCGAGGACAAGTCTACGTGCGCCGTGTTCGGTATGCCCGCCGCCGCGATTGAGGTGGGAGGAGCCTGCGAGGTGCTGCCGAGAGGCGAGATTCCGCCGAGGGTGCGCGCCCTTGCAGGGGGCGGCGGAAAGCAGGGGGCGGCTCCATGACGCTTTCGGATGCAGAGCTGGAGCGGCTGATACAGCTGATAACGGCGCGCACGGGCATAATCCCGCGCGCAAGCCACCGCGACGGCATACGCAACTATGCGGAAAAGCACCTTGGCGCGCAAAAGCAGTCGTTCGCCGAATACCTTGTGCTGCTTACCACGCACAGCGCGGAGCTTGAGGCGCTGGTGAACGAAAGCACGGTGAACGAGACGTACTTTTTCCGCGAGGAAAAGCAGTTCGCGTTTATCCGCGAGCGCCTGTTTCCGCAGTGGCAGTCGGTGTTCGGCGCCGCGCCTATCAGAATATGGAGCGCGGCGTGCTCGTGGGGCGAGGAGGCGTACTCGCTTGCGCTGCTTGCACGCGCGCGGGGCTTACGAGCGCAGATTACGGCGAGCGACATCAACACCAAGGCGCTTGAGCACTGCAAGCTGGGCGCGTTCAGACGAAGCTCCGTGCGCGAAAGCGACGGCGGCAGCTTCCTCTCGCTTTTGGCGCCGTTCCGCGCCTACGACGGAAGCGTGGTCTTTGACGCGGACACGCGCGCCATGATTACGACACGCAAGCTGAACCTAGCCGAGCTGGACTCGCCGCTGGTAGCCGCCGCGCTTCCGCGCGAGCAGAACATCGTCTTTTTGCGCAACGTGTTCATCTATTTTGCGCCCGAACTGCGCGCGCGCATCCTGCGCACCGTGGCAGAGCAGTGCATGGCAGCGGGCGGCTACCTGTTCGTAAGCATGAGCGAGATTGCGCAGATTGACAGCACGCTCATGCCGCCGTGCTTAGAAAAAATCGTGGACGGAACCGTGTTCTACTTCCACAAAAAAATGGAGAAGTGAATGGCAAAGATTTCTGCTGACATAACGGAAAGTTTCCTTTCGGAAGTCTCGGAGCTGCTGGAAGCGTCGCGGCGCGACGTGGTTGCGCTCAAAGCTGCCCCCGCTGATACCGAGACGCTCACGCGCCTCTTGCGCTCGCTGCACACCATCAAAGGCAACGCGCGTATGCTCGGCTACAGCACCATAGAAAAGCTCGCGCACGCCGTGGAGGACATCTACAAGAGCGTAAAGGACGGCACCGTCAAGAACTCTGACCGCCTTGTGCGCCTTGTGTTCTTCGTGGCGGACAAAATCGCCGCGTGCATTGCCCGCATAAAGAAGACGGGCGGCGACAACCTCGACATCACGCTGTACTTGCAGTCGTGCGACAAGCTTGCGGCGGGCGAGCTGATAGACATTGACGCCATTGCCGCCGAAATCAAAAAAGAGCGCGGCGAAAGCGTGGACGGCGACGAGGACGAGGACGAGCCGATTACGGACATCCAGTCCATACGCATAAAGCTCAGCCGCGTGAACGAGATTATCAGCGCATTCGACACGATGATTACGCGCGAGTTCCGCTTGAAGCACCAGCTCGACGAGCTGCGGCTGCTGGAGGAAGCGACGGGGAACCACGAGCTTTCCAAAATCCGCAAGCAGTTTGAGTCCGACATCTTCGCGCTTGAAACGTCGATTTTCGGCGTGCAGGAGCAGGTGTTCGACCTGCGTATGCTTCCCATCAGCATCGTGCTGCGCCCGTTCGAGTCCACCATCGCCGTGGAGTCGCTCCAGCTGGGAAAAAACGTGCGCTGCGTCATTCCCGACACGGACATCGCCATCGACAAGGTGATTTTGGAGCAGCTGAACGACATCCTTATGCACCTTGTGCGGAACGCGCTTGACCACGGCATAGAAAGCCCCGACGAACGCGCCGCCAGCGGCAAGGACGCGCAGGGCACCATCACCATCAGCTGCGTGCGCGAGGCTAAGTACATTGAGCTTACCATACGCGACGACGGGCGCGGGCTTAATTATGAAAAAATCCGCGACAAGGCGACAAAGCTGTATGCAGAGCGCGCCGACGAAATCAAGACGATGAGCGAGCGCGAGCTTACGCAGTTCCTCTTTATGCCGGGCTTCTCTACGCGCGACACGGTGACGGAGCTTTCGGGGCGCGGCGTGGGCTTGGACGTGGTGTGGACGAACGTGGAGAAAATCAAGGGGCGCATCAGGATTGAAAGCGAGACGGGCAAAGGCACGGCGTTTATCCTGCGCTTCCCGCTTTCGCTCTCTACGCTGCAAGGCTTGTTCGTCTTCTCCAACGGCGACAAGTACCTGATGCCCTCGCAGCACATCATCGACCTGATTTACCGCAAGAAAACCGAGTACATCACCTTGCAGAACCAAAGCTACATCAAGCTGGAGGGGCAGCTTATCCCGTGCTTCTCGCTTTCGTCGCTGTTCGCGGAGCAAAAAGGCTTCCGCCATCAGGACGCGGACTCCATCCTCATCGCAGAGTACATGGAAAGCCGCATCGGCATTATCGTGGACGAGGTGGAGCAGTACGTGTCCTTGGTGGTAAAGCCGCTTCCTGCCGCGTTCAAGAACTTTTCTATCTTGCAGGGCATCGTCTTTGACGAGCACTACGACATCGTGCCGATTCTGCACGTGCCCGACATCCTCAAGAAGTTCAAGTCGCTGCGCGGCTACGACATCAAAAAGTACGAGGCGGCGACGCGAAAGCGCGTGTTCCGCATCCTCGTGGTTGACGACTCGGAGACGACGCGGCAGATTGAGCAGACCATCCTTTCGGGCGCGGGCTACAGCGTTGACCTTGCGGTTGACGGCATAGACGGGCTTGAAAAATGCAAGGCAAAGCAGTACGACCTTGTGCTGATAGACAAGGACATGCCGCGCATGAACGGGCTTGTGCTGCTCGACAACCTGCGGCACCTAGAGCAGTACGCCGAGGTGCCCGTCGTGGTCGTGTCCGCCGACACCTCGCCCAAGATTGTGGCGGAATTCAAAGAGATGGGCGCCGCCGCCTTTATCGCCAAAAGCGACTTTAAGCGCGGCAAACTGATTGCCACCATACAGGAGCTAGTACATGAATAAGAAAATCCTCGTGCTCGAAACCTCGGTCACGCTCCAAAAGCTGTTCACCACCACGCTCGAAAGCGACGACTACACCGTGCAGTTCGTAAAGGACGGCAGGGAAGCCGTCTACCAGCTTTTTGACGTGATTCCCGACGTGTTCCTGCTGAACGCGGAGCTTTCAGACCCGCGCAGCTTTGAGGTGGTGCGCTTGGTGCGCTCCATTCCGTGCTTCAAGACGCTCGCAATCGGCATGTACGCCACAAGCGGCTCCCCGTTTGACGAGGCGTTTGCCACCGCCTGCGGCGCGGACGCCTTCGTGCGCATAGAGCAGAAGACGCTTGCGCTCAACATCGACGAGCTTGCGCAGATTCCCGCGCAAAAGCCCGACCGCCTTGCCGTGGCACAGGCAAAGAAAGAGATGGACGACGGCAGGCTCCTTACGAACGCGCTCTGCATACTAAAGGAAGACGCGGTAAAGAACGCCGCGCTTACCGAGCTGGTGCGCATGACCGACTCGCTGGAGTCGTCCGAAGCCGTGGCGCAGGCGTTCCTTTCGCTCGTGGGCGAGTTCTGCGAGGTGCCCGCCTGCGCGCTGTACCTGCTTGAAAACGACGGCCCGCACGCCTACTACATTGCCGCAAGCTCCATGACCGAAAAGGAGACGGCGGACTTCCTTGGCGTGTGCGCCGCCGACTTTGAGAAAGCGCAGGCAGACTACAACATCGCAAAGCTGGTGCCCAAAAAGCTCGACTCGCGCGCCGACTTAAGCCGCTTCTACACCAAGGACGTGCAGCTTTCCAGCTACGAAAGCGCGGAGCTAGAAAGCACCAGCGGCGAGAAACTCGGCAGCGTGCACATCGTCTCGGAAGGCAACGTGACGGCGGGAAAACGCGCGTTCTTCCGCTACTGCGCTAAGAGCGCGGGCATTCTTTTTGAAAAAGTGATTATCGTAAAGCGAAAGATTTTCTTTGAGAAGAACATTCGCCGCGCGTTCAGCCGCTTTGTGCCCGAGCAGATTATCGACGACCTTGTGGCGCAGGCAGACACGAGCGGCGACAGCGTTGCCGTGGGCGAAAAGCGCACGATTGCGATTCTGTTCAGCGACATCCGCTCCTTTACGAGCATAAGCGAGCTGAACAAGCCAGAAGTGATGGTCTCGTTCTTGAACCGCTACTTTACGATTATGGTGAACGCGATTAAAAAGCACGGCGGCACCATCGACAAATTCATCGGCGACGCGATTATGGCGCTGTTCGGCGCGCCCGTCAGCTACGAGGACAACGCCCGCCGCGCCGTCGCCGCCGCCTGCGAGATGCGCGCGCTCCTTCCCGACGTGCCGCTTGGCGACCTTGTGCTTCCCGAAGGCATGAAATTCAACATCGGCATCGGCATCCACTACGGCGACGTGACGGTCGGCTCGCTCGGCTCGGAGGACAAGACGGACTACACCGTCATCGGCGACAGCGTGAACCTTGCGAGCCGCCTTGAGGGGCTGACCAAGACTTACGGCACGCAGGTGCTCGTGAGCGAAAGCGTGCGCGAGGACGTGCTTAAAAGCGCAGAAAAGGACGCGGAGGCTGCCAGCAAAGCGGCGGGCATAGCGGGCGGCGCAAGCGCAGCGGGTGCCGTTGCCGCGCCGTTCACGTTCCGCCACCTTGACGACGTGCGCGTAAAAGGCAAGGCAAAAGCCGTGCCGATTTACGCCGTAGACCGCTCCGCAAGCGAGTTCCCGCCCGCCTACAAAGACGCCTACACCAAAGGCATGGAGCTGTACAAGCAGGGCATCTGGAACCTTGCAAAAGACTACTTTGACAAGGCGCTTGCAGCCGTAGAGGGCGACAAGGCAGCCGCGCTCATGCAGGGGCGCTGCGCAGACTTCATCGCGAACCCGCCCGAGCACTGGGACGGCGCGATTGCGTTCACGACGAAGTAGGGGGGAGTATATATGAAAGCATCAACACTGTCTGCGGCTTATGCACTTATGCTTACAGTGGCATGTGCCGCTTGCGTGCTCGTCTCGTGCCGTGGAACAAAAGCCGCGCGTGTGCCTAAAACGGCGGCGGAAGAGGCGCCCGCCGAGCGCGTCATTCTCGGCGACGAGCAGTTTGACGAGTACGTGCCGCTGCTTTCGGGAAAGCGCGTCGCGCTCTTTTCAAACCACACCGGCATCGTCGGCGACAAAATCACGCTGTCCGACGGCACGGTGCAGTACGCCGGCTTTCTTTCCGCAGATGGTGAAGTCGCGTGCGCGGACCTGATCGCGCGTCACGCCCTTGCGCCTCGGGGAGTGCTGGTCCCACTTCCACCAGTGGAAGCCCCGACACCAGGGCTCATGCGCGAAGACACGGAAGAGTGCCTCCATGTAGTTGGCCTGCTCATCATCGTCCACGACAGTGAAGATGGCGGACGGAGAACTGGCGCCGTCCTGCGTGGACGAGCATCCGCATTCGCCGAAGATGATCGGCCTTCCCATTGCGTCCGAGATTGCCTTCATCTGCGCGTGCGCTCCGGCAGCATGACAGACACCGCTGCAAATACACCGCCGAGTATAGCGGCTGAATATCGAAGCCTACGATGAGTGCCTCTGAAAAACCTACGATTCTGCGAAGTTATCACGCTGTGCTCCTTTTCTGAATATTCAGGTTACGAACACATTTTAGCACAATCCCATTTTTCATTACAACCTCAAACAGGCAAAATCTCCGCCAAATCAGGCAAAGGAGAAATGACGGCTTGCGCTTTCAGCGCAGAAGCGGGACGACTGGCTTTTATACGGCCTCATATTATTGAATCAAGAATGGATGCGTCCACAAGGAACGGCACAACGCCGACATAGAGTATCCCGTCGTCGTCGAGGCGCGGCTGCTGGCTGCCTCCGACTACGACGATTTTTCTGAAGAAGTCGCCCGTCCTGCGCAGGGAAGCCGTCTCCTGATCCTGCTTGCCGTCGGGCGTGATCGTCAAGGCCGACTGTATATACAGCTTCTTCATCCCCTTGTTCACGACGAAGTCAATCTCGCGGCGTTTTTTCTCGACCACCCCTTCGCTGTTGCGCTCCGTGGATTCCACAACTCCGACATCCTCATTTTATTTTCATCTTTATAATTAACTTCCACTATACCGACATCAACGGAATATCCACGCCTGATGAGTTCGTTGTAGATTGCGTTTTCCATGAGATGGGACATTTCCGTCTGGCGAAAGTTGAGCCGTGCGTTGCGCAGCCCCGTATCTACGGCATAGTACTTGGACGGCGACGACAGATATCGCCTCCCCTTTACGTCCCATCTGTCTATTTTGTTGAACAGAAACGAATCGGTTATGTGGTCAAGATATGCCGCTACAGTCGGTTCGCTTATGCCGACCCTCATCTCCGTCCGCATTGAATTCGCAAGGCGTCGTGGATTCGTCAGGCTGCCGACATCCGACGCCAGGACATCGACAAGCGCGCCAAGGGCATATCCTTCGTCCGCAAGATTGTATCGCTCAACGATGTCCTTCAAATACAGTCGCGCGAACAGGGATTCGAGATAGGACGCCCGCGCGGCATCGTCAGCCGCCAGAACCGCCAAGGGCATGCCGCCCCATGTCAGGAATCTGTCGAGTGCATCGGCCTTTTCAAGTCCGCTGTACGGCAAAAACTCGGAAAAACTCAAAGGCCACACCCGGATTTCTGTACCCCTGTCCCTGAAGTTTGTCGCGATGTCCTTTGACAACATTTCCGAATTAGACCCCGTCACATAGACATCAACACCATCCTTCTTCATGATGGAACTAAGCATATCGTAGAATGTAACCACACCTTGCTTGCCGCGCTCATCGTCAGGCGGCTTGCACATCTGGATTTCGTCGATGAACACGTATGTCGGCCTATGCGCCTCTTCAATGCGGGCTTTAATCCATTTCGACAACGCGCGCGGCGTTCGCAGGCCTTCAGAATCGTCGTCGTCAAGCTGGACGCAGACAAACTGATCATCCCCCGCGCCTTCCGCCTTGAGCGCATCGCGATAAAGATTAAAAAGCAAATAGCTTTTCCCGCAACGACGAACGCCGGTAACAACCTTAACAAGCCCATTATGCCTGACAGACATGAGCTTATCTACATAGAAATCGCGTTTTATAGTCATTTTCAAACCTTCGTTTTACATTTTGGTTTCAACTTACCATTTCACAAAACAACGGTATTATACCACAATGCCCTTGCACCCGCAACCACCAGAATTGTTCCGCATAAATTCATATTCCCGCCAAATCTAGCAAAGGAGGGCGCGAGGGTCAGAACCTTGTGATACGGTCGATGTGATACGGTCAGGAACATTTCGCAAACTCCCTCCCCTTCCCCGTCAGCCGGCAGGCGCTGCGGCAGGACGACTTGTTCCCGCCGTCAACCAACTCGACGTAGCCTGCCCTCGCCTGCGGCAAGAGCCAACATGATCCTGCAGCCTCTGTTGTACATGTTCTCGCGAAGTCTTCTCATGCCGGATGTTATACCAAAATTTCAGCCGTCATTGGGTTATGGTTTAGCAGCAGTTTGGTGTCCGCGTTCGAGATGCGGCAAGGGCGCCCCCGCCCTTGCTGCAAGGCCGGGCGGCCTTGCCACATCGTGTTCTACGCCCGCAAACTTGAGGGCCCCGCGAAAGGCCCGTTTTATAACGGGTTTGCGACTCTCGCCGCCGACAGCGCTCATGGCAGCATTTCCGGCAGCTTGGCGATCTCCTTCGCGTCGCGGGCGGTGCAGGAAGTGACGCGACGACCGAGGCAGTTGATGGACGAGCCAAGGCCATGCAGCTCAGTGTTGTCGATTCAAGGATCGTGGATGTGGGATGGTTGAGTCGGAATCGTTCTTGGATTCGCCACGAAGGATGGTTGAGTCGTGGGTTTTTGCCAAGCGCGGAATCGTCCGTCTGGCGGCTGAAGGACGGTTGTAGATGGGTTGAGGTTTCCGATGGTTGGTGCGGGGTTGGAAAGCGGTTGTTGGATGGTTTGGGAAATGGTTGAGTGGCGGTTGGTTGCGTCCGTATCGGAGTTGGAAAGCGGTTGCATAGTGGCTGAATTGGCGTTGAGGGTTCCGAAAGGCGGGCGGATGTCGATCTTGAACGGCGTGGTGAGGCCATCGCTCCGCGACAGACCTCCACTACGAACTTGAGCGACAATTCCTCTACTTGAAGCTCACAGCCGCGCCTCCGCCGGGCGCTGCGGAAAGGCGCAGCGTTTGCGCCGCATTCACCCTGCGGCGCTCGATTATATATCGATCCGCCGTTTCCGTGCGGTAGACAGACTCCGGCGCATCGGCATAGATTGTCGCCTCGTAGTCTTTCCCGGGCGTCAGAAAATCGAGCGGAATTTCCGTCTCGTGCGAATGTTCGTCCGTTTTCATGCCGAGATACCACTCGTCGCGCCCCTTCGCCTTGCGCACAACGGTCACGTAATCTCCTATCTCGGCTTCGATGTAGCGCGATTCGTCCCAGTCGCACGGAACGTCCTTGATGAACTGCAGGGCGTCGAGACGCGTCTCGTAGCTTTCCGGCACGTCCGCCGCCATCTGGAGCGGAGAGAAAAGCGTGACATAGAGCGCGAGCTGCCCCGCAAGCGTCGTCGAGGTGCGTTGCTTCTTCCACGAACATATTTTCGAGAGATCCGTCTCGAAGATGCCGGGCGTGTAGTCCATCGGGCCGCCGACGAGCCGCGTGAAAGGCAGGATTGTCGTGTGGTCGGCGTTGTTGCCGCCGAACGATTCGTATTCGGTGCCGCGCGCCGATTCGTTGCCGATGAGATTCGGCCACGTGCGGCACAGTCCCGTCGGCCGGACGGCCTCGTGCTGGTTCACCATGATCCGCCGCTTCGCCGCCTCCAGTATGCAGTGGAGGTAGTGGTTGTTGCTCCACTGCGAATAATGGTGCTCTCCGTGCGGTAGGATGTTCCCTACATAGCCCGCCTTTACAGTATCGTAGCCGAGGCGGTTCATGAGTGCGTACGCCGCGTCCAGCCGGCGTTCGTAGTTGCGCATGGAGGCGCTCGTCTCGTGGTACATCATCAGCTTCACGCCCTTTTCGCGGGCATGCTTGTTGAGCCCTTCCAGATCGAAGTCAGGATACGGCGTGGTGAAATCGAACACGGCGTCCTTCTCCTTGCCGAACCAGTCCTCAAATCCGGTGTTCCAACCCTCCACCAGCACCTCGTCGAAGCCGTGCGCGGCGGCAAAGTCGATGTGCCGCATCACGTTCGACGTATTCGCGGCGTGCATTGACGGATCCGGCATGTACGCCCAGGTCTTCGCGCCGGTGATCATCGTCCACCATACGCCGACGTATTTGACGGGATGTATCCAGCTCGTGTCCGCTATCGCGCACGGCTCGTTGAGATTGAGCGTGATGCGCGAGGCCAGGATGTCGGCTCCTTTTTCGCCGACGATGACGGTGCGCCAAGGCGAGCGGCACGGCGTCTGCAGCCACCCCTTTGCGCCTGTCGCATCTGGCGTCAGCAGCGATTCGAATCCCGCTGCGTCTATTCGCAGATGCATCGTGGCGTAATCTACGCAGGCGGCCTCGTGGAGATTTACCAGCAGAGCGTCGTCGTACCTGAGCATCAGCGCGGTCTGGACTGCCGGGACTTCCGAAAGCGTGGAGGAGAGATTGTCGTCCGGCGCACTCTTGAAAAGTGACGGTATCTCGCTCACGCGGGACTTTGTGTAGCGGTACTCCTGCGTGTCGTAGTCGGCTGGGATCCACCACGCAGTGGCGTCGCACGGCAGATTGAAGCGTGTGCGCTCCTCGACAATCGTAAAGTGCGAAAGCGTCTGCCCTTCGCCCTCAGGCGGAAACTCATAGCGGAAGCCCAGACCGTCGTCAAAGACCCGGAAACGGATATTCATGCGCCGTCCCGTCGCCTCCTGCACGAGCTTGACGAGTATCTCATTGTGGCGGTCGCGTATCGCGCTTTCCTCTCCCCAGACTGGTTCCCACGTCTCGTCGGCGGAGGCGCGTTCCACGCCAGAGAGCGTGAAGCCCTTTCGCAGTTCGCCCGGCGTTCGCCCTTCGAATGCGTCCTTGCCGAGCGCCTTGATGTCGAAGCCGAGCGTGGACGGTTCGATGACACGTCTGCCGCGGCAGGAGAACGAATACGTCGGCTCGCCGTTCGCAGAGAGCGTGAACTCAAGCGCGTTGCGAGCGTCGGGCGAAACGCAGCGGACGGCGTTTTGCCCGACGCGGATAGGTCCATCGCAGAGCGATGGACTCCCTTGCAATGTTCCTCCCTTCGCCTTCACACTTATCTCCCCCGGCCCTGTGCGGCGCACCGCCACCATAGCGCGTCCGAAGAACAGCTTCTGCCGCGCGGACGCGAAGCCGGTGCGGTCGTGCGGATTGCCGTTCCCAGCCGCGACAAACTCGCCCGCGCCCGAAACGGAGACTTCGACTTCGCCCGATTCCAGCGGGCATACCGTCCCCGCCGCATCCACGGCGGCCAGGCGGTAGAAGAGGATTTCGTCATTCTCGCCGCTGTACGGGTCGAGGGTCGCGCGGACTTCAACCGCGTCCCCAGCCGTGCGAACCGCCTCTTCACCGATCCTCTCTCCGTCACGGTACGCCACGGCCTTCAACTCGCCCGGCTCCCAGGCGACATTCTCCCAGATGAGGCGGTAGCGCCGGCAGATGCGGTAGTAGGCGGGATCGTTCACCGTCCAGCCCGCCCAGCCGGACGAATAGTCGTCAACCGCCTCCTTCGCGCGACGGCCGAGGGAGCGTCCGTTCAGAAACAGTTCGGCCTCTTCGCCCGAAGTATAGACCATAACGGCCACGTTCGTGGCCCGCCCTTCCCAATTCCAGTGCGGAAGAATGTGGACGGTTTCCGCCTCGGTGTTCCAGTGCGAACGATAGAGCCAGAAACGGTCTTTCGGAAAACCCGTGATATCGACAGCGCCGAACGCGGAGCTGCGCGCGACGGAACCTATCGGGGCTTTGCCGCCTTCGCGGCTCTTTACCCACGGCACCGGCTCGCCCAGGTAGTCGATGCCCGTCCAGACGAATTCGCCGGCGAGATAGCGGTCTGTCTCGACGCGGAAGAACTCCACGTCGGCGATGTCTCCGTAGTCCGCAGCATTGAAGTCGTAGCCGTCCGTGCGGCAGGCCGCCGTGTCGAACGCAGTCTTTCCCGCCGCTGGGCGGCCCGCGCCGTAGAAGCCGTAGTCGCTCAGCGAGCTGCCCGTTTCGGAATACACCATGGGCATTGACGGATATAGTTCGTGCATCCGCAGATAGTGGCGCGCGTAGTTCCAGCCGACAACGTCGAGATCCTGAAGCGCCTCGCACGTCTCCGGCTCGCAGGCGACTATGCCGACCGGCCGCGTATCATCCTCGGACCGCACGGCTTCGCGCAGTCCGCGTACGCGACGCCGCTCGACGCCCGTGAAATACCCGCTCTTCTCGCCGGGGATTTCGTTGCCGACCGACCACGCAATGACGCAGGGATGGTTGCGGTCGCGCCGCACGAACGCGCGCAGGTTCATGGAAAGATACTCCGCGATGTCGCCGCTTTGCGGATCCCAGCTCGCCGTGGAATCCCACTTGTCGAAGCATTCGTCCCAGACGACGAACCCCATTTCGTCGCAGAGATCGAGGAACTTCGGATCGGGGCAGTTGTGCGAAGTGCGGATCGCGTTCACGCCCATGTCGCGCATGATCCTGAGCTGGCGGCGCGCGGCGTCCTTGTTGAACGCCATTCCGAGCAGTCCGAGGTCGGCGTGGAGACACGCGCCCTTTATCTGCAGACGGCGTCCGTTCAGATGGAACCCGTCGTCGCCCGTCCATTTGATCGTGCGGATGCCGTAGCGGTATGTTTCGCCGTCGACTTCCACGGTGTAGAGATGCGGCGAATCGACATCCCACAGCCTGGGATTATCCACGCCGAACTCCTTTCGTCCTTCCGAGCCGTCGTCATGCCGCCAGGTGACGACGACGCTGGCGAGCTCCTTCGTGACGAGCGGAGTGCGGATGCATACGCTGCCCGGCACGACATGTCCCTTCGGCAGAATTCGCAGCCGCACGTCGCGGTAGATGCCGCCGCCCGGATACCAGCGCGTCGAATGCGGGTAAGTGTTCACGTCGACGTCGATCGTGTTCTCGCCTTCCTTGAGCAAAAGCCCTATGCGGCGCGAAAACGAAAGATAGCCATACGTCGTGCCGCCAACGCCGGTTCCGTTGACGGAAACCGCCGGACGCGCCATCACGCCGTCGAATTCGAGATACGCCTCGCCGCCGGAACGGAGAGTCTCGACATCTTCCTTTGTCAGCGCAATGCGACGCGAATAGCGTCCCATTCCCTGCCAAGGAAGCATCCCCGAAGCCTCGTCCTTCGTCTCGTCGAACGGCTCGCCTATGGACCAGTCGTGAGGAACGCGCACCGTCACTGGCGCGCCGCCGTTCTTCGAAAGCGTCCATTCGCCGTTCAGATCGATAGTCTTCGCCCACACGCCAAATGCCGCAACCGCTGCAATAGCGGCAATCTGTATTCTATTCATCATATTTTACTTACTCTATCGATTTAGGGGGGGCATCGCTCCAGAGGGTCCATCGCTCCGCGATGGCCCACCGACACAGCAAAGTCCATCGCGGAGCGATGGACCCCCTGTATGGGTACGCTCCGCGATGGACTTCATTCTCACATTCCTTACCTGATCACAATCGCCAATCCAGGCTGCAAGCGCGTGACTGTAATCGCGCCATTGCTCTTGCGCACCTTGAATTTGCTGCTGCCGTCAGTCAGCACAACAGGCGAACCAAATCCGGTGATCGTCCCTGTGCTGGTAAGGAGAGTGACGCTCTCGTTGTAGTCAAGGCTTTCTGCCAACGCCGCGTCAACCGCAAAATTCGCGTCCGAGACGTCGACATCGCCCGTGACGGCAATTTGCGCCTTTTCCGCCGTTGCTTCCATTGTTGCGGTAATCCCGCCCGTCACCTTCAGGCTTGTCGCCGCAATCGAGCCAGCACCCGCAAGAGCGGTGGTCACCGTGACGTTTGCGCCATTGAAATCGGCAGTGCCATCGAGCGTGAGCGTGCCGATCACAAGCGGCCATGTCGCCGGAATCGACGAGGACACCCACTTGTTGGCGAGGTAGGTTTGCACGACCTCCGCTTCCTCGTCGCTCAGGCAACGCGCAAACGCCAGCGCCTCGCCGACCGCGCCGTTATTGGAGTATCCAACAAGCGCACGTGCCCATCCATATGCGACATGAGGTTGGTACTCACTGTACTGAAATGACAACGATGCGGATGCGCTATTGTTGCCGTCAACAATCCCATCGTTGGAAATGCTTGTGACTCGGGCGAATATATTGTCCTCATTTTCACCAACATCCCGCGTTCCGCGGAGGCTCATCACATACGGGGAAGTTCGCTCGGCGATGTCAATACTCAAACTCGTGTCTTCTACTCCAGACCCCGCTGATGCCGATGAAATGCGGTAATAGCCGGAGACACCCTTCGAAAGCGAATTCTCCCCCTGCTCCCACTGGAGATACATGCCAAAATTGCTATCCTTGTCTCCGTCATACCATCCACACCACTCGATTGGATAAACGGTCTGCCACCAACCATCGGGTGTGAATTGAGCGACGGCGAAAATGGACTTACCCTGCGGTGCTGCAAACGACGCCGCGCCGGCACTGACGAATCCAGGCTTGTCTGAAAATGCAATTGCCGTGTGGCCATTGATGGTGGTTGTCGTCGGTGTATAATAATCCCTCGACACAACATTATTATTCGCGTCCTTCGTTTCAACTGCAGCGAGCACTGCATCCATGCTGTCACCTGTCGCGCTCTTGTTCTTGATAGTGACGCATCCATTTTCGTTTGTGGTCAGGTTGCCCTCGGATGTGTCCGAAGGGTCGTACCAGGCCGTCGCAGACTTGAGAACCGAATTGGAAGGCGAGGCGAACGCCGCCGCGCCGCTTACTTTGATGCTGGTTATTGCCCAGCTGTTCGTCTGCCCGATATTTTCCCACATTTCCGTGTCAAACACATAGTCGCTCTGAATTGTGATATCCGTCGTATCGATTGTCGCGTTGACGATTCTGCCGTTGCCGCCGAGAACGAGCGGACCGGTGATCGTGCCGTCGTTCAGGTCGAGCGTGCCGCCGAGAACCTTCGTGGGGCCGTTCCAGACCACTCCCTTAGTTACCGTGAGTTTTCCGTTGCCCTTCTTCGTCAAACCACCGTCGGTCTTGACACCAGATGCCTGCGTGACGTTCGTCGCCGCGAAAGTGACATCGTATCCGTTCGAGTCGATGACAATGCCGCCCTCGCCAATCTCAACCTTCATCCATTCAGGAATAAGGGAAGAGTGGGCAAAATCCCATGGTATACTGCCATTGTATTCAATCTTCTTGTTGTCTGAATCCCACTCTGTAGTGTCTTGCAAATTGTTATTCGGCGAAACCTTGAGAGTGCCGCCGTTGAACACGACTGTCATGTTTATTTTGCCCGTACCTCCGTTTTCAGTCGTAAATGCAGAGTTCTCGGTTGCATTATAGTCGACATACACATACTTGACATAGCTGAATGTTGGAATATTCAATGTTCCGCCATTGAGTTCCACGCACCCTTCTTCTGTGCTTGTATATGAGCAGCCGAACCAATTGGCGGTTACGGAAGTGTTGCCGTCAAGAATCAACTTACTTTTGCTGGCACCACCGTTATAAAGTTCAATACTATTGCATGTCAACGTGACATCCTGCAACTTTAGAACGGCCGGAGGCACTTCTGGCAAGCGATTGTCATCATTAGAAGAATTGGCAACTTGAACTTTGCCATCGACAGTAAGCGTGCCATCCGTGAATATGATCGGGCCGCCATCATATGAACGATACCAAACGGAATTGATAATCCGCCCGTAATAGGAAACTGTAACATCCCTGCTGGTAGTAATCGGCCTGTTATTTCCTCCGAGGTTTATGGTCGTACGCGAAACGATGGTAGTACTCCAGTTAAGTTCCGTGTTGGCGTTAATGCCATCGCCAAATTCTATCGAACCAAACTCATAATTGTTAGTGAAGTCCGAAGAAACAATGGTTTCGGCACTTGTATCCCACCAGTTGCCCGGTGTCCACCAGTTCCCATCTTCCACGCCAAACCATTTTAGGTGGTCGGCCGACGCTGTTGAGGCTGCGATGGCGCAGGCCATCGCGAGCCCTATTGTTTTCATTTTAGTTTTCATCGGGTATCTCCCTTCTTTTTTTGACTTTGTTAAGATGATTATTTTTCCGCTTCCTCGCCTGCGCGTCGGCGAACTTGCGCCCGGCGTGGAAAGCGTCGACGATCTCGGGATGAGTCCAAGTGAGATTGGCGCGGTCTATGAGCCCCATTCCATCGCTGCCGCCCTGCTCCCAGATGAAGCACGCGCAGCCGTTCTTTCGAGCCAGGTATGAATAGAGCTTCGCCCACTTCACGCGGTCGCTGTCGTTCGGCTGGGATTTGTCTCCGTCGTGGAAGCGGCGCTCGGCGTTTACCTCGCCTATGATGACGGGCACGCCCTTGTCGATGAATACGCGCTTGAGCGTCCCGAAGAATCCGTCCAGGCACTCGGTGAACTTTTCGCGGTCGAACCTCGTCTCTTCGCCCCACAGACAGAACCAGCCGGGCAGGTAGGCGTGGATAGATGCGATGACATGATTGTCGGCGGGATTCGGGTGGCGCCATTCACGGCACATCGCTTCGTTGTCCGTCGCCGCGTATGTCGGTATCAGCAGATAGCGACGCGCATTGTTTCCGCCCGTCGCGCGAACGGTGTCGTAGAACGTCTTCGCGTAGCGATTGACCGTCTTGCAGTAAAGCGGCTTGCCGCCCCAGTCGTCCTGCCCGGCCTGCTGTCCGTCCTCTCCCGGATGGCTCTGCGCCTTGCGGATTTCGTTGAACGCTTCGAAGACGAGCTTCTCGCCGTAGTCCCTGAAGCGCATTGCGATCTGCCGCCATACGTCGGCGAGTATTGCGTTCGCGCGGTCTTCGTTGACGCCGTCGATCGTGAGCCATTCCTCGGGCCAGCCGGCGCTGCCGCCGTCGTGGTGGATGTCGAGAATCGTCACCATCCCCTCGGAAACGCAGAGGTCGACGACATCCTGCACGCGGTCGAGAAAGACGGTGCTGATTGTATGGTTCGCGTCGTCCCTGTCGAACTGCCGCCGCCAGGTCACCGGAACGCGCACGGCGTTTATGCCCTTCCCCTTGTAGAGCTGGATGAGTCCGCGCGTAATCGGTCTGTTGCCCCATTCGGTTTCGCCGCCCGGACAGTCCAGCGTGTTGCCGATATTTATGCCAAGTTCGATATCGCGGACAAACACGGACGCGCTGCGTGAGAACGGCAAAGGACCGGCAGCATGCGCAGACGCAGTGGCAGACGCAGCGACTGTCAAAGCCAAGGCTAATGCTGGAATGGTCGTTTTCATGCCCACATTATAGCAAAAAGACGTGATTGTACAGTATCATCCAACAGGGTGATAGTCCATCGCGGGATGCGCCTGCGCCGAAGGCGTCAGGTTGCCCGAGGGCGCAGCCCGAGCCCCGAAGGGGGCGCAAGCGGCCGCGCGATGGCCCCCCTGGATGGCCGGTCAGAACGCAACGTCAAGAGACTTGCCTTCGTACTTCACATGCTTCACCGTTCCGCACGGCAGTGCGACCACGAAGTCTCTTGCTTCCGCCATGCCGAGATAACGGCCCTTCCTCTCGCCGATCGTCAACGTCTTTTTCGCATCGTCCCACTTCAGCGGAATCTCGCTGAACTCGCCCTGCTCGTACTGATAGCCGTCGCCCGCATCGTCGTACAGCGTGAACGCGCCGTCCGCCCCCGGAAAGACCTTGATTTCGACGGGCGGATTCCCCAGCTCATCCACATACTGCATCACCGGTCCGAACGGAACGATCGCCCCGGCCTTTGCATACAGCGGGATCGTCTCAAGCGCAACGCCGCGCTCGATCCAGCGTCCGCCTTTGACCTCTTCGCCCGTAAAGAAGTCGCGCCACGCGCCCTTCGGAAGGTAAAGCCGCCGCGTCTTCGCCTTCCACTCGACAACAGGCGCGGCGAGTAGCTCCGTGCCGAACAGGAATTCATCCGAAAGCCGCCATGTCTCGCGTTCGTCGGCGTATTCGGCAAACAAGGGGCGCATCATCGTGCCGCCGTCCTTCGACACCCAGCGCGCGGTCGAATAGAGATACGGCAAAAAGCGGTAGCGCAGCTTCACTGCGGCGACCATCGCCTCGTACGCGGCGTCGCCCTTGTCGCCGAACTGCCAGATTTCGCGCGGCACGCCAGTCCCGTGGCTGCGGAATATCGGATTGAACAGCGCATACTGCATCCAGCGGACGTTGAGCTCGATGAACTCCGGACACTTCAGCGCGCCGCCTTCCCATCCGAAGAAATGCCACGGGAAGAATCCGCCGATGTCAGTGTTGAAGTTCGGGTTGCCGGTGAGCCCGAATCCGAGCCCTGCCGGAATCTGCATCCGCAGCGTCTCCCACTTCGAGCTGATGTCGCCCGACCATGTGTTCGCGCCGGTGCGCTGGAGGCCGGGATAGCAGCTGCGCGTCATGATCGAGACGCGGCGGCGTCCATCGGGCTCGTCCGCGCGTTGGTGGTCGTAGATGCCGCACACCGTCATGAACGGATAGAGATTGCAGACGCTGCGGTAGCTGCCGAGAAACGTTTGCGTGTCGAAAGTGGCCTGGGAGTCGGGGTCGGACTCGGGTTCCGTGAAATCCATCCACCATGCATCGATTCCGCAGTCGACAAGGCGTCGAACATACCGCCAGTAGAGGTCGCGTGCGGCGGGATTGAAGGCGTCGTATACGATCATTCCCTCGTCGCGCGGCCAAGTCGTGAAATCCTTGAAATACCAGCCGTGTTCGCGGAAGTCTCTGTTCGGCTTTGTCTTCGCGCCGAAGTTCGGCCAGAACGAGATCATGAGTTTCGCATGGCGGTCGTGAACCGCCTTGACGCTCGCGACGGGATCGTTCTTGAAGCCGTCGGCGAGAAAGTCCATCGCGTTCCACGTATCGTTCGTTCCCCAGTACTGCCAATCCTGGACGATGCAGTCCATCGGAATGCCTCGCGCGCGGTGCTCGTCGATGATCTCGGCGAGCTGCCGCCAGCTTGTGTAGCGCTCGCGGCTGACATAGTAGCCGAGCGTCCACTTCGGCTGCATCGGCACTTCGCCGGTGAGCCGGCGAATCTGACGCACGACGCCGTCGGACGTGCCGCCGTACATGAAATACCAGTCCGCCGCGTCGCCGACAGAGCAGGTGTAAGAGACGATGCCGTTCTCCTCCTTGTATTCGGCGAGAGATGGATTGTCGATCAGAATGCCCCAGCCCTTGACGGACTGGATGATCGGCGAGAAGTCTTCGATGTTCTCCTGAAGGACTTTCTTCGTGAGGCCGCGCCGCGAAATAGACGGCTCCTGTATGATGCCGAGTCCGTAGATTTCCTCGTCGCCGTCGAGCCGCCAGGCGTGGCGAACGACGAAACGGTCGCTGTCTGGGTCTTTGTCCATCGCGGAGCGATGGACCCCCTGTATCGGCTGTCCTCCACCCAGGGGGGCCATTGCTCCGCGATGGCCTTCCAACATTGCGCGAGGAGTGAACACTGTCGGCTCTTCGGCAAGAAGCGGTGAGCCGTCCGCCTTCGCGAACGCGACGCATCCGTCGGGACCGACTGTGACGCGCAGCTTTGCCGAGGCGTATGTCTTTCCCATGACCGACTCTTCGGTCCTGACGTCAACGGACTCTGGCTTAGCCGTGACGACGAAGCTTGGTCTGGGCTTTTTTCCGCCTTCAGGAATCTTCACAATCCGCACAATGTCGTCGCAGAAGAACTGTACTTCCACTTCCTGTGCGGCGGATAGCGCCGTCAGCGCAGAGGCTGACAGCACCGAGAAAAGGATGCTTCGATTCATTTGCTGTCTCCGTTTGTTTATGGCGACATTATAGCATCCAACTTGAACGCGCGCCATCATCCAGCAGGGCGATATACTTGTGGATGGCGTCCATCGCGCGGGGCCTTGCGGCACCACTCTAGTGACTGCCTTCGGCAGCGACCTACGGTCGGTGGATACGCTTCGCAGTTCGCGCTACGCGCTCACCCAACCCGACGCCTTCATATCCCCCGGCCGACAGGCCGTCCGCGAAGCGGGTGCCCTAGCAGGGGTGCGCGGGCGCATCCCGCGACGGACAAGGAGCAGAGCGTATATGCTATTTTGCCGTGAACAGGAAGTCCTCGACATCGCAAATCGAATGGCCCTTCTTCGCGGAATCGAAGACGAAGTAGAGAGCCTTCTTCCCGCCGACCTTCGAAAGAAATGACACATCGACCCTGAGCGTAGTGCGGACATCCGAGAGCTCTCCGGATATCAAAGATTCGCCGACCTTCGTCCCGCCTTCCGACGCGTTCGGGCGTCCGACCCAGACCTCGACCTTGGCGTCGAATCCCTGCGGCACGACGTTGAGTTCTAACACGAGTCCTTCACGTCCGGAAGTCTTGTCGAAGTTGAAGTACTTGTACCCGACAACCGATCCAGCCGTAACGTGCGCAACGACAGAGCGGTTCACCTTGGGGTCGTACGGATCCTTCTCGTCGTAGCAGTCGGCGTAGAACGGCTGGACGTATGCGCCGGAATGGATGAACTTGGGGAAGTCGCTCCATCCGCCGTTGGGGCCTGTATAGTGGCTTGCGATTCCCGCGGGATGGCTCTCGAACGGATCAAGTCCTCCGAGCTCGAATCCCTGAGACGTGTACTCCGCCTCGGAAATTACGACTTTTCCACCAGGGCCTTCCTCGACCTCGACAGTGATCGGATCGACCATCGCCTGGCGCGAGTACTGGTCGAGTCCGCACTGGCGGTGGTAGAAGACGTACCACTGTCCGTTAATCTCGCAGATGGACCCGTGGGTGTTGCCGCCGGGAGTCGCAGTCGCGACAGTCTTTCCGTCCGGACCCTTCTCGCGCCCGCGTCCGTCTATGATCGTTCCGCCGTATGTCCACGGGCCGAGCGGCTTGTCGGCGTAGGCATACCCGAGCGTGTAGTTCGATCCGCCGAGGCCGAACTCGCCGTCCGCGGACCATCGGCTGTAGATGAAGACGTACTTGTCCTTGATCTTCCTTATGGACGACGCCTCGAAGAACCGGAAGTCGCCTTCCGCCTTGCAGCTCGACACCATGTCCTCGACGATCTTCGCGCCGGGCTTTACCGTCGCCATAGTCTTTGGGTCTAGCTCTGCGGCGTACGAACGCCAGAAGCCCCAGTATCCGTAGACACGTCCATCGTCGTCGACGAGAATCGCGGGGTCGAAGCCGAACGGCCCAACGGTCTTCTTAGGGTCCTTTTCGTCCCAGTTGCAGACCTCGAAGGGTCCGTCGGGCCTGTCGGACTTCGCGACCATGTTGTTGCGCCCCCATGCCTGCGTGTTGGGGTAGAGGTAGTACGTCTTCTTCCCGTCCGGACCCTTGACCTCTGCGACATCGGGAGCGTACAGAACGTCGCCGAGTCCGTTCTTGTTTAGCGGCTTGCCGTCCGCGCCGTTCAGCGAGCGGAAAATCACTCCGTCGAAGCGCCACTTGTTGAGGTCCTCGACTGGCGCGGACCACACGACCTGGTCGCGTCCGCAGTACTTGTCGCGCAAATTGTCGTGCGATCCGTACACGTAGACGCGCATCTTGCCGGGCGCATCCGGGTCCTCGAAGACATAGGGCTCTCCATCGGGGATGTACTCCCAGAGCGGAAGGAACGGATTTGCCGCGTTCGCGCCAAGCGAAACGGCCACCAATGCCATCGAAACGACCAGTGTTCTTGTTTTCATGCGAACATTATACGCAATTCCCAGCCGCTTAAGCAATAGTCCATTCGGGTGACGGCGAAGTTCCGTCGCGGACGGAGCGCGCCGCGCGCCAATCGAGTGCAAGGCCCGCAGATGCGCCGCCCGTCAACACGACGGCCGCGGCCCTCGCCCGCGTAAAGCGCGGCCGCAGGCAAACCTTTTGACGGCTCGCCTAAAGCACTTCCATCGCAAGCGCTATCACCGGCGGCATCGTGAAGATGCTGAGGAGCGTAGTGCCGCTGACAAGCCCCACGGAAAGGTCGACGTCTCGCTCGTACTTCGAGGCAAACATCGAGACCATCGCGGCGACAGGCGCCGACGCGGCCGTCACGAGCGCGAGCATCATCTCGCGGGGGAAGTGCGAGCGCAGTGGATACAACAGCGCGAGAAGCGCAAGCGGAAAGACGACAAGACGGACGGCCGCAGCGAGATAGGCGCTCGGCATGCGCACGACGCGGCGGAAGTCCGCGCCTGCGAGATAGAAGCCGATCACAAGCATCGCAAGCGGCGTGTTGAGCCCGGCGAGAAGACTTATCGGTGTCTTGAGGATTGCAGGGAGCGAGATTGAGGCAAAGAAGAGCGGCAATCCTATCGCAATGCCGACGGTCCCGGGGTTTACAATCATCGGCCGCAACGAACGCCACCGTTCCCCGCTAAGTTGGAGTTTTAAGTTGGAGTTGGAGAGTGGAACTTTACCCCTCATTTCGTAAAGACCCCAGCTCCACATAAAGAAGTTGAAGACGACTACATAGACGATTCCGTAGAAGACACCTTCAGCGCCGAGGATCGCCTGCTCAAGCGGAATGCCCATGAAGCCAGCGTTTGAAAACACCATCGCAAGGCGCAGGACCGGGCGAGACCTATCGTCGCCGCGCGAAAAGAGGCGGGCGAACAGGATGATTGCAATATGCGCGAAAGCGGCGATTGCGAACGCCCAGAAGAAGCCGTGCACCATCGCCGGGTCGAAAGGCCGCTGAAAGGAGTCGATGATGAGAGATGGCGTGACGACGAGAAGGAGGACGTTCACAATCCCCTTTACGGACGCCTCGTCGACAAGGCGAACGCGACGGCAGACCGCCCCAACCGCCATAAGGGCGAAGAGCACGCCGACCTGCGCCGCGACTGTAGCCAAATTCTGCATTCCGCGTATTATACCATTTTGCTATAATACCGCGCGATGACCAGACAAAGCAAAATCACATTGACTCTCGGCGCGGCGGTAGTCGTGCTGCTCGCCATACTTGCCTCATGCGTAAAATACTGACAAGATTCACAATCGTGCCGATCACGCTGCTTGCAGTCGCCGCCCTCGCGGCCGGCGGGCTTCTCGCCTTTCTTGCGTGGCGCGACCGCGAGGCAGTCTCGTTCGCCTCATCCGTCGTGAGCGAAAACTCCCCCATTGCGGAACTCGCGACGCGCAAGATCGTCTGGAAGGTCGTGCACATCGGCTCGACCGTCTCGACCGACACGGTGCGCGAGACGGTCTACACCATCAAGGCGGGCTATGATCTCTCGCAAGCCGAGACGCCGATCGTCGACAAAGACGCGAAGACCGTGACGCTGACGCTCCCTCCGCCGAAGATTATTTCCATAGACCATTTCCTCCAGCGCGAGTCCTTCGAGAGAAAGACGCTCGTAGAACGCGTTTTCGGGGAGAACCGCGAGGACGGGAAGGCCGACCGCGAGGACATCGTCCAGCTTGCTGCGGACTGCGACAAGTTCGCGCTTCTCTCGGCAAAAAACCTGCGCGAGTCCGTAGTCGCTCTGATCGCTAACCGGCTGCGCGACGTATGCGACTACGAGCTCGTAGTTCAAGCCGGGCTCGACATCCCTGCGAAAGTAATGTTCAACGCCTACTTCGAGGAAAAAGGAGTCGACTTCCGGCTGCCATGAAGAGAACCGTTCCCCCTCTCGCCTTCGAACGCGACTACAGACCCGTAAAGCTCGCCATCATAGGAGGTGGCGCGGCGGGAATGTTCGCCGCGGCGGTCGCCGCCGAGCGACACATCCCCTGCGTCGTAATCGAGCGCAAGGCACGACTCGGCTCGAAGGTGCTGATGACGGCGAACGGCCGCTGCAACTTCGCAAAGGACATTTCCCCCGACCAGTTCCTCCGCGACCTGGGCGAAGGGTCGTGCGCAGAGTTCGTTGCTGAGGCGGTGCGCGAATGCCCTCCGCGGCAGATCTGCCGCGGGTTCCAGTCGCTCGGCGTGAGGACAAAGCGCATGACAGACGGACGGCTCTTCCCCGCCGACGAAAAAGCGGCGACGATAGTCCATGCGTTCGGCGACCTGCTGCGCGACGAAGAAGTGCCGATCCTCTCGAACTGCGCAGTCACGGCAATCACGCCGTTCAAGAACGGCTTCCTCGTCACGACAAAGAACTTCACGCTTTGTGCGGAGAATGTCCTCATCGCAACAGGCGGTGTGAGCTACCCGAAGACCGGCTCTGTTGGCGACGGGCAGAACTTCGCAAAATCTCTTGGGCACTCGATTGTTCCATATCGCCCCGGGCTTATCGGGCTAGAGACGCACGACCCGAAGGTGACGCGCCTCGCCGGACGCCGTTTCGAGGATAGCGCAACAAAGGTGCTCGACGCATCGGGTAAGGCGATCTTCGAATACCGCGGCGAAATCGACTGCGAGTCATTCGGGCTCTCGGGCGCTGCGATCTACAACGCACAGCGCTTTATCGAAAACCTAAAACGGGGAACGGGTATCGGGGAACGTAACCGCCCCTTGCGGGTGGGCGCGACCCATGGGGAAGCGACCAAGCCGAGCGAAGCGAGTGCCGAGGGAACGGAAGTTGCGGTTGAAGCGTCGTTCAACGGGATGACGGTGCGCGTGGAGAAAATCAATCCGAGGCCGCTTAAAGAAGCCATCGTGACGCTTGGCGGCGTTGACACGAGGGAGATTGACCCGCACACGATGCAGTCTAAAATCGTGCCCGGACTCTACTTCGCCGGCGAGGTCATGGACATCGACGGCCCGACCGGCGGCTATAACCTGACTCTCGCCTTCGCAACGGCGCGCAAGGCAGTCGCAAGCATCGCAAAAAAGGAGAAGACGCCATGAACCGTACAACATTTCAAGTCGGAACCTTCGAGGTAAACTGCTCTATCATAAGCGAAAGCGACAAGGCGATTGTCGTCGATCCCGGCGCAGAGGCGACGCGCATACGCGCGGAGCTAAAGAAACAGAAACTCGATCTCGCGGCAGTTCTTCTCACCCACGCGCACTTCGACCACATCAGCGCGATTCCGGAACTCCAGCGGGCATATCCCGATCTCCCCGTCTTCATCAGCGACGCAGATGCGAAGATAATATCCCACCCTTTCAACCAGTTTCCACCCGACTACCCACCAATATCTGACATCAACTTCTACAGAAGGGTCAGACCCTTCTGTAGAAGCTTGGCAGAAGATCTTCAGGCGTTTGTTGCCGAACTTGGCTGGACAACGACGGTCGAGGTGATAGACACGCCCGGCCACACGCCAGGTGGAGTCTGCTATCTCTTCAAGACTGGCGACGGCAAGCCAGACACCCTCTTCTCCGGTGACACGCTCTTCTGCTGTTCCGTCGGGCGCACCGACTTCCCCGGTGGCGACATGGCGACGCTTCAGGAATCACTTGAAAAGCTTAAAGTCCTTCCCAAGGACACGGTAGTAGTTCCCGGTCACGGAATCGAGACGACAATCGCCCGCGAACTTGCGTCAAATCCCTTTCTGCAGTAGGCGAACCACTCCTTGCCGAATTTAGCATAGGAGCCATTAAAGTCATCTGAACCAACGCTCCGAATCGTCAGAAAATGCGCTCTGCGGAGAGCCTGGCATTGGCCGCCGGACTGTCGGCGAAGACCGCCTTTGCCGCATCCCACTTAAGCGTGCGTCCTGCATCGAACAACGCTGCGACGCCCGTCAGCGAGCACTGCGTCATCATGCCGGCGTAGGCAAAGTCGGATCCGGGCTTCGGACCGCCCTTCACAGCCGCGACAAATTCGTTGAACGGCTTCTCGTCGGGGCTATTTCCCTTGTTGCGCGGATATCGCTCCTTCGGGCACCCGCCGTCGGCCCGCAGCTTCTCGAGCGTAGTGTCGGGCAGCATTCGCAGGTAGTTCGCGCCGTGGTGCCCGTACTCGATAACGCCCTTGGTGCCATAGACGAACGCGCCGTTCGCCATTCCGTCGCGGCACTTTTTCGCTACTTCGTGCGTCATCGTCGGCGCGAAGAGCTCCGGCGCGTCGCGAAAGAGCTCCGGTTTCGGCACGTCCTTGCAGGCAATGCCGTCGAACCAGACGAGACGGAACGGTCTACCGTCGCGAGTCTTGTACTCAAACGTTGTCTTCACGCCCTTCGGGAAAGTTAGGCCATGCTTCTCCGCGCGCCAGTCGCCGTAAATGTCGGCGCGAACCGATTCAGGCATGCCGAGCCCCAGCGTCCAGAAGAGCGGATCCATAAGGTGACAGCTCCAGTCGCCGAGCGTGTTTGTGCCGTACATCGTCCAGAACCGCCATACGCCAGGGAGGAACTTTGGACAGTACGGACGGTGTGGTACAGGTCCCTGCCACTCCTCCCAGTCGAGCCCCTCAGGCACGGGCCACTGTTTGTTGAGCTCTCCCAGTTCATCCATAAACGAATAGACCGCAGGGCACCAGATGTGCGCCTCGGTTACATCGCCTATCAAGCCGGCCTCCACCCATTCGCGGAAGTCGCGGATCGTGTCGTAGGCATGGCCCTGGTTCATCGCCTGCGTGACGAGCTCCGGATGGCGCTTCGCGGCCGCGAGCATGCCGTCCATTTCGCGGACCGTCTGCGCGAGCGGCTTTTCGCACATCACGTGCTTGCCGCGGTCGAGGCTGTCAATCGCCATGTGCGCATGCCAGTGGTCAGGCACCGCTATGAGAACGGCGTCTGCGTCCTTCCCATGCTTGTCGAGCATTGCGCGGTAGTTGCCGTAGAACGGAATCCCGTCGTGCGCCTTGCGCATCTCGGCGCTGCGCTTTGCGTCTACGTCGCAGAGCGCAAGGAACCGGACGCCTGCCTTCTCCAGTCCGCGGATGTCGCTCACGGCCCGACCGCCCGCGCCGATCGAAAGCATTGTCACCATCTCGCTCGGCGGAACCATCCCCGAACCTGCGACAACATACCTCGGGACAATCGAAAACAGCGCCGCGCCACCAGATGTCCTCAGAAAACCGCGTCTTGACATTTTCACTGTCATTGGAGTTCCCTTCTCGTTAGTCGCTATATGTCGTATATGTCTTGAATTCTTCTGTCAGTTATCTTGAATAGATATGTGACTGATTGTCGAGTAGTATAGCAAATCCACAACGTAGCAGCAATTCCATCCGCGACCCTTTCAACGACAAAACACAACCTTGTGGACAATGATTATTGTCCTAGTCCAAAAAAACCTGTATAATGTATCTTAGTAAAATCAAATTAAGCCATGAAGAAGGCATTTGGAATTATCGCCATCGTTGCGGCTCTAGCCGTCGCGCCAATCGCCGCGATTGGGCGCACAAAGCCAAACATCGTGTTTATCCTGACCGACGACCTCGGCTTTGGCGACGTCGGCTTCACTTGCAACGAACGAACAAATGTCCTCGCGCGGCTTCGCACTCCGTGCCTCGACCGTCTTGCAAGCGAAGGCGTGGTCCTTACGGCGCACTACGCTGCCGCGCCAGTCTCGGCGCCAAGTCGCGCGTCGCTGATCACTGGCCGCGTTCAGGGGAGTTGCTCCCTTCGCGACAACTGCTTCGACAGGGCGTTTTCCGAGACGAACACTCTCGCTTCCGTCCTTCACGGCGCGGGCTACGCGACATGGGCCGTCGGAAAGTGGGGCGTTGCTGGCGGCGGCGAATCGGGAGAGCCGGTGTCCTCGCATCCGCTCGACCGCGGCTTCGACTACTTCTATGGCTTCCTTGACCACATGGCGGGGCACACGTATTACCACTATGAGGGGCACATACGCAAGGCGTTCATGGGCATAACGGAGAACCGCACGAACGCAACCGATTCCGCAAAAGGCATCTACTCGACCGACCTCTTCGTCGCAAAGGCAAAACAACTTGTCGCCCGCCACGCGGCCGAAAACGGCGACACTCCGTTCTTCCTATACCTCGCCATGAATACGATCCACGGTTCTGGGCAGAGCGACGACACGCTTAAGACAAAGCATCCACTCCATATCCCAGGACGGCCATATCCCGCCGAGGGCGTAAAGTGGCCGCTTGAACCAGAACCGTTTGCGGCGCGCAACACGTGGATCGACCCCGCCTACCGCGGCCTCCCCGAAAACGCCGCGCGCTACGCGACTGCGATCACGCGTCTCGACAATGCGCTCGCTGACTTCATTGGCGAACTTAAGCGCCTCAGGCTCGACAACGACACGTTGATCGTCTTTACATCAGACAACGGACCTGCCGACGAATACGGCGCAGACCCGCGCTTCTTTGGCTCGAACGGGCCGTTCGACGGACTTAAGCGCGACGTATTTGAGGGCGGGATGCGCGTCCCCACTTTCGTCCGCTGGCCGGCGCGTATATCTGGCGGACGGAAAGACGATGCACCCTCGCAGTTCCACGACTGGATGGCGACGCTTGCGGATGTCGCAGGTACTGAAGCGCCGAAGGAGTCGGAGGGCGTTTCGCTCTTCCCTCGCTGGGACAGATTGAGAAATGCGAAAATCTTCAAGCCCTCGCTCGTCTATTCGCAGTACGAGTTTCCGTGGGGTGGCGGTACCGAGGCATTCCGCGAGTTCGAGTCAAGGAAGGCGCCTGTGCGCGGACTCCAGCAGATGCTGAGAGTCGGCGACTATGTGGCGCTGCGGACAAAGATACGCGAGGGCGGCGCAAAAGTCCGACTCTACAACGTAGTGGAAGATCCATTTCAGAAGAACGACCTCTCCGGACTCGCGGAACAACAGGAACGGCTCCGCGACATGGAGCGCATACTCGAGGAACGACTTCGCAAATGACGCCCTTCTCCCTTCTTGTGAAGCCAGTCGGCGCAAGGTGCAACCTCGCGTGCGACTACTGCTTCTACCTGGGCAAGGCGTCGCTCTATCCAAACGGCCCTACGAAGATGTCGGACGCCGTGCTGGAGCGAATGATCGAGAGCTACCTTTCGCTTCCTTTCGACTCTTTCTCAATCGCGTTTCAGGGCGGTGAGCCGATGCTCGCGGGGCTCGACTTCTTTCGCCGCGCAAACGACTTCGCAAAGCGAGTCCTTCCTGACGGACTACGGCTTTCGCTCTCGATACAGACGAACGCGACGCTTGTGACGCGCGAGGCGGCAAAGTTTTTCGCGGACGAAGGATGGCTCGTCGGCGCAAGCGTCGATGGCCCGGCGAAAATCCACGACGCGCACCGCACGACGCCGGACGGCCGCGGCACACACGCAGAAGTGCTACGCGGAATAGACGCGCTTAGGGAAGCGGGCTGCGACTACAATGTACTGACGCTCGTGACAAAGTCCAACGTCAACGAGCCGAAGAAAATCTACAGGTATGTTCGCGACGAGCTTGGCGGGAAGTGGCAGCAGTACACCGACCACCTTGAAAGCATTTCAATAAAACAGTGGGACAAATTTCTCTGCGGCGTTCTCGACGCGTGGCTAGAGGACGGCGACATGGGGCGCGTTTCTGTTCGCAACATCGACGCGGCGCTTTCGTATGCAACGTTCGGGCGCGCGGAGCAATGCCTCTTCGCTGGTCGCTGCGACGGACATGTCGTAGTCGAGCGAAATGGCGACGTCTATCCCTGCGACTTTTTCGTGACAAAGGAGACGCTTCTCGGAAACATCATGGATTGCGACTGGAGCGAGCTTCGCGAAAGTCGTATCGCGCAGGAGTTCGCGCCGAAGAAATGCGTCCGCCATCTCTCCAAGATCGACCGGATGGAATTCTACGACCGCATCTCCGACCTCGCCGCGGCGGGAATGTGACTTACCAGAGGCCGAGGCGGAGGAAGGGAAGGATGCGCTTCTCGAGCGTAGTGTCGAGATCGAAGAGCGCGTTGCCAGCGAAACCGCGGCGGCGCGTCATGTTCACCTGGTCGATCACTTCGCGCGCGCCAAGACGCGACTCGTTCGCAGTGACGCCTATGCCGACAATCGTCCTCTGCGCGTGCGAGCGCGTGTCGGACTGAAGCGCCAGCAGACTCTGGAAAGCGGCCGGCGACTCGGTGTAGTCCATCGGAACTACATAGTCGACGAGATTCGCGTTCAGCCACCCCTTCCAGTCCTGGCCTACCGAGCCAATGCACTGCGGATGCTTTCCATATACAGCCGTAGTCAGCCACTTCGGGCGCTTCACGTGCCTGCGCGCATCTGCGACAAAGCGCGAAATGACGTCCGCTGCGTTCTTCGGCTTCACCGCCGAATCGCCCCACCTGACGAAGTCGAGATGTATGCCGTCGACCGAATATCGCCGCTGGATCTCGTCGATCGACGCGAAGATGCGCGAGCGTACGAGCGCGTTAGCGGGATCGAGGTATTCTGTCGTCTTCCCGTTCGCCGCCTTGAGACGCCAGCCGTTCCTGTCGAACGCCGCCACCGTCTCGGGCGAGGCGCGCGTCGCAGTGAAGCAGAGTATCCAGGCATGCACGCGTATCCCCGATCCCCGCGCGGCGGCGAGGCACGCCGCGAGCTGATCGCCCTCCTCGCGGAAAGTCTTGGAGCGCGGAAGGACGTCCGACGCATAGTGCGCGAAACCCGCGCCCGCGACATTGACGAAAAGGTCGGTGACATGGCTCTCGCGGAGAAGCTTCATCGTCTTCGGCCAGTTGCCGGGATAGAGCCCGCAGCCGGAATGGTCCCAAACCGCGTGTATCTCGCCGCGGCTCGGCTTCTGCTTCGCCGCGTATGCGCGGAGACTCTTAAACTCCGCGTCCGCCTTCGCCGCGGCGCGCGCGGGGCTCCAGAGAGAGGGATCCGCCGAACCGACGAGCGACGCACAGAGACGCGCCTTGAGATTCTCGTCACCGTCTGCGAGAAGGACGTGCGTCATCCACCAACCGTAGGGCGACGATATCCACGCCGCGTCGCCGGTGGACTTTCCGTTTCTGTCGACCCAAGTCGCCATCACCTGCGACTTGCCCTGTATAGGAACTGCCCGCTGCAAGACGGTCGAGGTCTGGAGAATCGCGGTTGGCGCTCCTGGCGGCGCGGTGCCCGTGAAATTCATGCGGCTCCACTGGCCGGGATACGAAGCCGCCTTGTAGCCCGCCGGGCGGACGCCCAGCAACTCGCCGAGCTGCGGCGATGCGGAATAGAAGACGACGAGCTTGCCGCCCCTGTCGCGGAAACTGCGCAGGGTCTTGATCTCGTCGGCGCTCGGCGACTCGAAGCCGACGAGGAAGGCGACTTTCTCCTTCGCGAGCTTCGTGCGCATGTCTGCGGGCTTCACGACTTCGGCGGCGATGTCCTGGTCCTTAAGCCAGCGGCCGACGTGGTTCGCGAGCGAGGTGTAGTACCCCGGTTCGTGGGCGACAATCGTTACGGCCAGTAGAAGCGAGTTGAGCATGTCAATTTCGTGTCGGATGCCTGAGTATTGTCTCAAACATGCACCGACATGTCAATGGCGATATGACACGAATTCTGGGGTGACGAATTGTCCTGTATCTCCGAATATGCCAGCGTCAACCGCCGCATCTCCATCTCATTCCGTGAGTTTCCTCTGGATCATCTCCTTCTCGTGCTCCATTTCTGCCTTAATGCGGGCATCGAGTTCCTCCATAGTCAACTTCCCGCTGGCAGGGGTCGCAGACGGCTTAGGTGTCACAGACGACGGTTCGTGATCAGGGCGACGCATTACACGACGAGGTGTCTCGACTTCAATGACTTTTGCCGTACGCATGAAGGCCTTGAGTTCGTCAAGTGTCTTAAAGACTTGGCCTTTCGGATTGATCATCTTGAAATCCGCTATGTCCTGATCCGAAAATCGCCTGACTACAATGTTGCCGGAACTATACGACGAAGAATAGCCACTTCCGAGGTCCTCAAACACAACTCTGCGATCAGACGTCGTGACATTCTCCGCATCGCGAATCGCATAGACAAGTGGTTTTTGATCTCCCGACATCCGATCTGCGCCATTTTTTACAAAATCTTTCATCTCGTCTAATGTTGCGAAAATCTTGCAGTTGGCATATAGCGTCTTGTACTCGTCAAGCTCCTTCTGCGTAAACTGCCTTTTGAAAATCCTCGACCGCATATATAAAGGCACGTTCTCGGCATTCTCTTTCCCAAGCTTAAAGAACACATACTCGCGATCGTCGTCCGAGATGTAACGCGAATCCCTGATTACATAAAAGTTCTTGGCATCCCCCTGCCCTGGATCTGGTTTCTCATTGTCTTCCAAGTCGTCGTCTTTCTGCTCGGTAATTGTAGTCGCGTTTTCGAATGGCCTGAAAGACACATCGGAATACGCATAGCCGTCGGCGCCTATGTGTGCGCACTTTGTGTCGGAGGTCAGCTTCGTCTTGGACAATGGTCCAGTTGCACTGCTCCAATGCTTAATGCATTTGCCATTTTGCCAAAACTCGATGATAACCCCACCCTTGATGTATCCATGCGAATAATCAGCACCGTAATATGACCTATCCCGGGTGCCAGCTGCCGCACCACACTCGACAATGAACATCTGTCTACGGCCAGTGGGCGTGAATTTTAGAGTCGCAACGTCGTTCACCACACTCTTCTTGCTTCTAATGTCTTTGAGCAGGGTCGCCGCCCTAATCTCGATTTCGTCTACGCTATCACCCTTCGACGATGAACCTATTTCGGCAAGAAATGAATCCTTCTTTACTACTTTATCATAGTAGTAACCTGAATTCTTTGATTCTGCCGTTCCATTCTTAAGCCTGAATTTATAAGATCTGGAAAAACATGGCAACATCAATGCTGCGCATGAGAGCGTTATAGTAAGCTTTGCCAAAAGGCCATAGCCCTCGCTGTGATTCTTCATCTTGTCCCTTCGTGTTCGCACCCCAACCGAAAAAGGCAAGCCCTGTAGGGGTACAAAACGTGGCGTGCCTGCAAATCCATGCCTCCAAGACACAGTAATTATACCACACCACTTTCGCAAATGGCAAGAGCCGAAATCTTCGAAAAGTCGACTGGTCTCGACACCCTCGACAGCGAGTCGAGATGAAGAACCACTACGGCTGGTCCCGGTTCGTGGGCTACGATGGTGACAGCAAGAAGAAACGGAGCAAGCATGGAGTGATTTTAGTTACTAGTTAGTCCGCCGTGAAATAAAGTTGTTTTCATCAGTTGTCGATGTCGTTTTCACAATACTTCCGCAAGATCCGGACGGCGCAATTCCGTAAGGCGGCGCGCCTCGGATTTCCGCCAGGACTCGATCTTCGCGTGGTCGCCGGAGAGAAGCACTTCCGGCACCTTCATTCCGCGGAACTCCGGCGGCTTGGTGTACTGCGGCGCTTCAAGGAGTCCGTCGCGGCCGAAGCTCTCCGAGGCGGTCGCGGCAGGTCCGCCGCCGAGAACGCCGGGAAGGAGCCGCACCGTCGCGTCGACCATCGCGGCCGCGGCAAGTTCGCCGCCGGTCATAACGAAGTCGCCGACTGAGAAGAGATCGGTCGCGAGCGTCTCGATGCGCGCGTCGAAACCCTCGTAGTGCCCGCACATGAATATGACGTGCTCCGCGGCCGCAAGCGACTCGGCGTCTCTCTGGGTGAACTTCCTTCCCGCGGGAGACGTCATTACGACGCGGACGCCTGGCCCATGCCCTGCGGTGCCGACACGCGACTCGACGGCCGCAAACCACGGGCCGCACTTCATCAGCATTCCTGGCCCGCCGCCATACGGCTTGTCGTCGACTTTACGCCAGCGGCCCTCGCCGAAATCGCGCAGGTCGACGATGTTCACCTCGCACGCGCCCTTCGCGACGGCGCGCGCCACGATGGATTCCGTGAGGAACCCCGCGAACATCTTCGGCTGGACGCTTATGACATCGATCTTCAACATCGCCTGTATTATAGCAAAAAAGAAGGCCGTCCCGAGAGGGGCGGCCTTGCTTCATGTCCATCCACCGGTCGGCTTCAAGCCGAATCGCCTTACTTCTTGACGAGCTTGCGGACGGCCTTGTGCGAGCAGTAGGTGCGCTCGTTGTAGAGCTTGGCGCGGCGGGCGGCACCCTTCTTCACGACCTTGATCGCCTGGATCCAGGGGCTGTTGAACGGGAAGCGCTTCTCGACGCGGACGCCCATCGTGTCACGGCTGACGACGAAGTTGCCGGAGATGCCGCCACGGCCGTTGTCGACCGAGAACACCTTGCCTTCGAAGTCCTGGACGCGGAACTTGTCGCCTTCCTTGATCTTGATGGAGACGCGGACGATGTCGCCGGTGCGGAACTCGGGGAACTTCTTCTCCGCAAGCTTCGCGGTCTGCTCGGCGTTGATCTTGTCTATAAGCTTGATACCCATGGCTTAGGCCTCCTTCTTCGCTTCGACCTTCTTGGCCGGAGTCGCGTGGTGCGGCTTCAGGCTGGGGTTCTTCGCGCGACGGATGAGCGAGGCGACCGTAGTCGAGGGCTGGGCGCCCTTCGAGAGCCAGTACTCGACGCGCGGGAGGTCGAGCTTGAAGTTGTCGTCCTTGATCTGGGTGTCGTACCACCCGAGGATCTCGAGGAACTTGCCGTCACGGGGCGAACGGGAGTCCGCCGCCACAATACGATAGGTCGCGTGGTTGGTGCAACCGGTGCGACGCATTCTGATCTTTACCATTTTTTCTTCCTTTTGGTGAATGAACGGCGCGTAGTATACCAAACGGCGCTTCAGAATGCAAGGGGAAATCAGATAAACGCAGATATTCCAAAAATCCCGGCATGCGGCTCCACTTTGTTGCGCCGCAAGCCTGG
>ERZ842401.1390-NODE-1390-length-34852-cov-8.115556_pt1 | contig 34852 bp, 32 predicted proteins | sample MGYA00521270_ERZ842401 | MGnify/ENA primary metagenome ERZ842401 (study PRJEB31892, sample SAMEA3878208) | bioreactor metagenome | biome: Moose rumen | place: Sweden | collected 2011-10 | study: EMG produced TPA metagenomics assembly of the PRJEB12797 data set...
CTTCATCAGCATAGATTGATTCAATCAGCTTTTTGCTCTCTTCCCTGATTTTTTCTTCAAGAAAATCAAAGCAAACACTGTTCTCTTTTTCCGTTGTTAATTGTAAAATAGCCATAAGGGGGTTCCTTCGGTGTGTTGTTTTGTGGTAAAAACATTTTATCCGATTCAACCCTCTTTTCTATTTAGGCTATCTTAGCCAATCCACAACTTTTGATTATAACTCGTCATCTTCACGGATTCCTATTCCTGTATCGTCAACAGTAACCTTAAGCATTATGCGCTCGTCATCAATCCAGTCGTAACCTACCCTAATTGCCACAAGTCCTTGGTTTGTAAACTTTACAGCGTTGTTTGCAAGGTTTATTAAAATCTGCCGGATTCTAATGTTGTCTCCGTAGAGGAGAACAGGAATGTCGGGGGCAATGTCAAGATCAAGAAAGACATCTTTGTCTACAAGGCGAGTCATGATGATTGCAGCCACATCGTTAAAGAGGGACATGGTGTCATATTCCACAGGAGCAATTTCCATCTTGCCTGATTCAATTTTTATAAGTCTGTTAGATAAATGTCCTGCATTTTTTCTCCGACTGCACCACACATTTTTAGCGGTAAAACCTGTTGTGGAGGATACAAAAAAGCATACATGGGGGTATTAAGTTTGTCAATGAAAAAATACCCTGCCGCAATTTGTGTCAGCAGGGTAAAAAAGAAGTTCTATTCGTTAGTGGTGGCGGCTTCGGAAGACTTTGCAGACTGTTCAAGTTCTGCGCAGTGGCCTTCTGCCTTTACAATTTCTGCAAACTCCTTGCCATCTATGGTTTCGTTTTCCAGCAGGCGGTTTGCAATGTAGTCCAAAAGCTCGCGGTGGGTACGCAGCAGTTCCAAAGCGTGATTGTAGCGTTCGTCCATAAGACGGGCAATTTCTTCGTCAATGTAGCGCTGGGTTTCCTCACTGAATTCCCTAACAAGCTCTGGCTCCTGAGGTCCGCCGTAACCCCTACCTGTTTTGCCAAGAGTCATGTTCTTAAAGCGGTCGCTCATTCCGTAGTCGGTTATCATGCTCTTTAAAATTCCTGTGGCACGGCTAATGTCGTTGGAAGCACCAGTAGAAATTTCTCCAAGGGCAACTTCTTCTGCGGCACGGCCTCCAAGGAGTGTGTCTATTTCGTTAAGCATGTCCTGCTTTGTGCGGAAGTTCTTTTCTTCCTCTTCGCGGTACTGAGTAAATCCGCCTACACCATGACTTCTGGGTACGACAGTTATCTTGTTTACAGGAGGATAGCCTGGCGTAAAGGCACCCACAAGGGCATGACCTGTTTCGTGAATTGCCACAAGTCGTCTTTCTTTTTCGTTTTCGCTTCTGGTCTTTTTCTTAAGTCCTATACTTACCTTGTCTATGGCATCGTTAAAGTCGCTCATGGTAACCTTTACATGACCGTTTCTTACGGCAAGGAGGGCGGCCTCGTTAACCACATTTGCAAGGTCTGCTCCAGCAAAGCCTATGGTTCCGTGGGCAAGGGAATCAAAATCTACATCAGAGTCAAGTTTTACATTCTTTGCATGAATGCGGAGTATTTCTTCCCTACCCTTTACATCTGGGCGTTCAACAGGAACCTGTCTGTCAAAGCGACCAGGTCTTAGCAGGGCAGGATCAAGAACATCAGCACGGTTTGTAGCGGCAAGAATAATAAGGCCCTTTTCGTTGTCAAAGCCGTCCATTTCTACAAGGAGCTGATTCAAAGTCTGCTCACGCTCATCGTTGCTTGAAATGCTGTTAACACGACTCTTACCAATTGCGTCAATTTCGTCAATAAAGATGATGCAAGGAGCTTTTTCCCGTGCAGTCCTAAACAAATCGCGCACACGGCTTGCACCTACACCAACAAACATTTCTACAAAGTCGGAGCCAGAAATTCTAAAGAAGGGAACTCCAGCCTCTCCTGCAACAGCACGGGCAAGAAGAGTTTTACCGGTACCAGGCGGACCAACAAGAAGAACTCCCTTGGGAATCTTTCCGCCTATGTCTGTATATTTTTTTGGCTGCTTTAAAAAGTCTACTACTTCGACAAGTTCTTCTTTTGCCTCGTCAACACCAGCCACATCAGAAAAACGGGTCTTAACCTTTCCTTCGTCAACAGCTTTTGCCTTTCCGCCACCGTTGCCAAAAATGCTACCCATTCCCATTCCGCCAAGACCACTGGACATTTTGCGGAAGAAAATCACATACAGAATTACAATGACAATTACTGGAAGCAGACTGTACAAAAGGTTAAGCAGAACACTTGAACGGCGAGTAACAAACTTGTAGTCCACATTGTGCTCATTTAGGAAAGTAAGGTATTCGCTGTAAACACTTCCTGCAGTGCGGTAAATCTGGTCAGAGTTTTTTCCCCTAGAAAACAGCTGCAAGTAGGGATTTTTTTCGGCAATTTCGGCAGCCGCTTCGGGACCGTATCCTGTAAGATAGGATTCGTCAATTTCTACTTTGACAATTTCTCCCGTTTCTATTTTATGCCGAAACTCAGAGTAGTCAATAAGCTCTTCGGGCTTGGATGCAAAAAGCAGGTTCAGCAGAAGAAGGGAAGCCACAGCAACAAGCAAAATGCTCCAGAAAGGAACCTTAGGCCCGTTGTTCTTACCGCCATCTTTTTTTCCGTCGTCGTCATCAGTGGCGAGTTTAAAAAAGTTAAAGGGGTCGGTATCGTCAAATTCGTTTTTCTTGTTCTTATTGTTGTTTTCGTTGCTCATTACTTATAATATATGAAAAAATTCGTTTTATGTCGATAAAATTCGCGTTATACCTTTACTTTTTCTTTTCAGATTCCGATACTATGAGTGAATAGTCTTTTCTTTCCTATCACCTGTATAGTATAGATGAAAGAAAGTGACACAGGAGTTGGCATGGCATACAACACGAACGGATACAACACTTATCGAGAAATTGGTGTAAAGACCGCAAGCCAGGGAAAACTTGTGGTTATGCTGTACGAGGGTGCGGTTAACCACCTTGAAAAATCCATTTCGCTAATCGGTGACGAAGGAAAAATTCAGGCTGAAAATATAGAAAACTTCGGCAACCACATACAGAAGGTTCAGGACATTATAACAGAACTTCAGCTCAGTCTTGACATGGACAAGGGCGGAGAGATTGCAAAAAACCTCATGGCCCTTTACATTTTCTTTAACAAAGAAATTCTGGACGCAAGCATTCAGCACGACAAGGCTAAACTTGAAAATGTGCACAAGATGCTTTCTGACCTTAGGGATTCTTGGGTTCAGATTGCAAACAGTACGGCAAACACACAGACTCAGGCTTCACAGGCCCGTCCTTCAATCAATATAACAGGCTAAGGGGGATAAAATGGAAAATCTTACGCAGGCAGAACTTGACGAAAGAGTTGCAATTTTAAAGAGGTTCCGCTCCCTTTTGGAACAGCAGAGAAACAAATTCCGCGAGTACCTTAAGGTGCTTGAAATGCAGGAAAGCAAAATCTCGGAAGAAGATGCAGATTCAATAATCGCCCACACTGAACTTGAAGAACAGATTGTACGCAACATAGGCTCACTTCAGAAGGTAATTGAACCAATGCAGGCAATGTATACTTCTTCAAATGCGGCAACATACAATCCTCAGGATGCGATTCCCATCTCTAGTATTCAGAATGAACTTGCTCGCCTTCAGACACAGGTTCTTGCCCAGAACGAAAAGAACAGAAGCCTACTAAAGGCCCACATAGTAAACCTGAAAACCCAGATGGCAATGATTAAGAATCCTTACCGCAACATTAAGTCCATATATGCAGAAAACACAGCTCAGGGCAACATGGTTCAAATAGAAGCATAGGCATATTCTGTTCACAAAGTGTTCGCCTTGTGCTACACTTGAACCATGGACAACAGTATCTACATTCTAGACTCATACGGTCTCATATACAGAGCCTACTTTGCACTTTTAAATCATCCGCTTACAAACAAAAACGGAGAAAACATTTCGGCGGTAGTCATTTTCTTTAGAAACCTTATGGCCCTCCTTACCCACTACAAGCCAAATTTTCTTGCGGCCGCATTTGATTCCCGCACGCCCACATTCAGGCACAAGATGTATGCCGAATACAAGGCTACACGACAGAAGACTCCCGAAGACCTGCACGCTCAAGTTCCGTGGATAGAAGATGTTCTTACTGCATTAGGAATTCCAGTTCTTCGTGCAGACGGATTTGAAGCTGATGACATTATTGCAACCGTTGCAGAAGAATGCAAAAAGACAAACCGAGGATGCAGAATTCTAAGTGGCGACAAGGATCTGCTTCAGTTGGTAAGCGACACCTGTCTTCAGATGCAACCCGACAAGACAAACGGCGGATGGGAGACAAACGGAATTAGCGAAGTAAATGAAAAATGGGGAATAGGTCCCGAAAAAATTCTTGACTATCTTTCCCTCGTAGGTGATGCGGCAGACAATGTTCCTGGAGTAAGAGGCGTAGGCGACAAGACTGCCTTAAAGCTACTCTACCAATACGGAAGCCTTGAAGAAATCTACGCCCATGCTGAAGAAATAAAAGGCGCACTGGGAACAAAAATCCGCGAAGACAAAAACAATGCATTTTTCTCTAAAGAACTGATTACGCTAAAGACAGATGTTCCCGTCAGTCTGAACTTTGAAGATTTTTCCACTAAAGATTTGAACTTTCTTGCGGCGGCAAAAAAACTGGAAGAACTTGGTGCCATTCAGGCGGCAAAAACATTTATGGCAAAGGCAGGCTCTTCCTCTAGCGAAAGTTACACAGCGCAGAAGCAGGCAGTGGACGAAGAAAAAGAAGCCCCTAAGGAAGTAAGACAGAACAAGGGCAACTACAGTCCCTGCACAAAAGAAAGCGAGCTTGAAAAACTGATTAACAAAATCCTAGAGCAGAAAGAAAAGGCCCTTGCCTTTGACACTGAAACTGACGGACTAAATTCCCACTCGGCCAGACTTGTGGGATTCAGTCTTTGCACAAAAAAGGGAGAGGCTGTTTATGTTCCAGTCATTCTTCCAGGCGGTATGTTCGCTCCACAAACTGTAGAAGAAAAAAAGGCCCTACTGCAGTTTAAGAAAATTCTTGAATGCGAAGACCTTACCCTTATCATGCACAACGGAAAATTTGATTTGGAAGTGTTGCATACGGCATTCCGCAGAAACGACATGAACTTTACCATCAAGTGCAAAATATTTGACACCATGGTTGCTGAATGGCTTTTAAATCCTGACGCTCAAGGTAAGGCTCCCTACAGTCTTGAATATCTTGGCGAAACAAAACTTGGACTTAAAGGAATTGAATTCAAAGACCTTGTAAAAAAAGACCAGACCTTTGCAGATGTTCCCCTTGAACAAGCTTTTCCCTACGGAGCGGAAGATGCAGACTTTACATGGCAGCTCTGGCAGATTTACAAAACTGAGCTAAAGAAAAAAAATGCGGAAGAATTATTTTACGGAATGGAAATGAAAATTCTTCCCATACTAACCCAAATGGAAATTAGTGGAATCCACATAGACAAGTCAGTACTTGCATCTTATTCTGTAGAACTTGCGGAACTTATTTCAAAGAAAGAAAAAGAGATTCATAAGGAAACTGGTCACGAATTTAACATTGCCTCAACCAAGCAACTTCAAACTGTACTGTTTGAAGAAAGAGGACTGGTTCCGGGTAAGAAAACAAAAACAGGATACAGCACGGACACAGCTGTTCTTGAGGAACTTGCAGAAAGAACTGAAGACACTCTTCCACAAATGATTTTGGACTACCGCTCCTACACAAAACTTCAGAGCACTTATGTAGAAACGCTCCCCACTCTAGCAGACCAGAACTCTCGCATACACACTTCTTTTTTGCAAACAGGAACTGCCACAGGACGGCTTTCTTCACGGGATCCCAATTTGCAGAACATTCCAGTAAGGGACGATGCAGGACGAAGGATTCGCTCGGCATTTACGGCAACGGAAGGCAATGTGCTTGTGTCGGCGGACTATGCCCAAATTGAACTTGTGGTACTTGCCCATCTGTCGGGAGACAAAAATCTTTCCAAGGCGTTCATTGAAGGAATTGATGTTCACCGCTCAACAGCAGCTTTAATCTACGGCATTGCACCGGAAGAAGTAAGCGCAGAACAGAGGCGGTTTGCAAAGACTGTAAACTTCGGTGTCATGTACGGCATGAGTGCATTCCGTCTTGCAAACGAGTTGGGCATTTCCCGTTACGAGGCAAAGGATTTTATAGACCAGTATTTTACAACTTACGCGGATGTAAAGAAATTTCTTAACGACACCATTGCAAAGGCTCAGGAAAACGGCTATGTAGAAACGCTTATGGGAAGAAGAAGACAGATTCCCGACATTAACAGCGCAAACAAACTCATTCAGCAAGGTGCCCAGCGCATTGCCGTAAACACACCTATACAGGGAAGCGCCGCAGACATTGTAAAGACCGCCATGATAAAAGTTCAGGACGCACTTTTAAAGTCAGGCAGCAGAGCAAAGATGCTCCTTCAGGTTCACGATGAACTTATCTTTGAGTGTCCGGCAGAAGAAAAAACACTCAGCGAAACTCTCTTACTCATTCAGGAAAACATGGAAAATGCGGTAAAACTTTCTGTTCCCCTAAGGGTCAGCATTGAGCACGGCACAAACTGGGGGATGTTCCACTAATGATTTTATGCGTAACTGGTCCCATGGCAGCAGGAAAAAATCTTGCCCAGGATATTCTTGCTTCAAAAGGATTTTGTGTTTTTGATGCAGACAAAATAATTCACGGCATAGTGGAATTAAAAAAGGAAGACATTGTAAGGGAGTTCAGTCCTGATGCAGAAAAAAGAGGCATAAAACTTTTAAAAGAAGACGGCACTGTAGACAGAAGGGCATTGGGGCAGATTGTATTTCTTAGCAAAGAAAATACAGCCCGTCAAGAAAACATAGTCTACCCCGAACTGAACAGGCAGTTTGACAGGCTGATTGAAGAAAATCTGGGTAAGGACATTGTAATAAATGCAACAGTGCTTTACAAAGTTCCACTGATAAAAAAAACGGACTGCGTGCTTTTTGTTGACGCTCCCTGCATAATCCGCCTTTTAAGGGCAAAAAAAAGGGACGGACGCACTCTAAAAGATATTCTGCACAGATTTAAGTCCCAGCGTAATCTTTTTGCTAAATATCGTCTCGCAAATGCCGATACTAGAAGAGTATGGAATATCGGCACGAGGCATCGTCTGGAAAAGAAAATCGATGAATTCCTTGCCCTGCGCCGGTAGGGGATAGACTTATGGAACAAAAACGAATTCTGTGGATTACTCTGGCATCTGGCTTTTTCCTGCTCGTCGTAATTGGTGCGGCGGCATTATTCTTCCATTCAACAAACAAGGGAACAGGTATACAAGATGTAAGCGTATGGACTGCTCCTCCAGTTCAGAATACAAATCTGACTCCAGAGCCTTATTCTCAGGGAATAGCATCTGCTGTAACAAGCCCTTCAGAAAGTGCTACTACAAGTTCTGCTACCAGAACTGCTGAAACTCAGGGACTGGGCGGAATTACCCAGACAGATTCCCTTACCGTCATTGCAAACGGTACTACCAACATTTACGGCGTAAACGAAGGGGAACAGGGGTCAACTACAACAATTGATCTTAACATGCTTAAGAACTCAGCAAGTTCAGAAAGCGCTACAAGTCAGAACGAGGCAGTAACTGCGCAAAATCAGGCTGCAAGTCAGGCAATGCAGGCGGCTTCTGGTACTGGAGCAACACAGACTGCAAGCTCTTCTGCTACGACAACAACAAGTTCTGCATCAAGTGGCAGTGCTAGCACATCAAGCACAAGTTCCTCTTCCAGTGCAAAGACTACAAGCAGCAAGTCTAGCACAACAACAAAGACGACTACAACAAAAACTACCAGCACCACAAAGACTACAACAACTGTTGCCGACAGGTTCTGGGTTCAGGCCGCATCATATTCAAGCAAGAAAAATGCAGACGAAGCCCGTAGCGTCCTTGACAAGAACGGAATACAGTGCGAAGTGTTCACCTACACCGATGCAAAGGGAACTCTCTTTTACAGGGTTCGTGTTGGCCCCTACACTACAAAGAGCGAAGCTGAATACTGGAAGCAGCGCATTGATGCAATAGAACTTTTTGCAGGCAACTCAACATACATTACAAACTCAAGCGCTCCTGCCGCAAAATAAGCTGATGAAAAAAACTAACGCCATGCGCATCTTAGACGGTGCGCATATTGCATACGAAGCACTTTCTTACGATGACGATGGGGAACATGAACTTGCAAGGGGAGCCGCAGAAAGGACTGCCCAAAAGCTTGGCATAGACCCGTCGGCTGTTTTTAAAACAATTGTAATGAAGACGGAATCAAAGGAAGTTGTTGTATTCTGTCAGAGTGCTGTTCACGAAATAAACCTAAAGAAAGCAAGAAATGCCGCTGGTGCAAAGGAAGTTACACCCGTAAAGCAGGAAGAACTTCTGACCCTTACCGGATATGTAAGAGGCGGATGTTCACCTCTTGGCATGAAGAGGAAGTACCCCACATTCATAGACGAAAGCGCAATGCTCCACGAAAAGATTTACATAAGCGCAGGTGTGCGGGGTCAACAGATTGCCCTGTCTCCTAAGGATTTGGTAAAAGCCACCGAAGCCACCCTAAGCGATCTAATTCTAGAGTAACACCCCCACAAACTGCAAAGAGGGAGCGGCATGGACGCCGCATCAGAATCTTAGCACATAGTAAGGTCAAGTTTTTTTGTTTACAAAAAAACTTGAGAAATAAAAATTGCAAGGATGTATCCTTACCCAACCAACAAACCGCAAACACGGAGCGGCAAGGATGCCGCGTCAATTCTTAACATACCATAAAGTCGATTTTTTTGTAAAACAAAAAAATCGAGAAGTGAAAATTGCAGGGATGCAATTTTCACTTCGTAGCCATAGTATACACTCCGTCCCAGTCGGCAGGAATGCCTTCCCTCATAAACTGTTCGCAGCGCTTTACAAACACTTCCGAAGAGCCGTCAAGAGGATTGCATCTTGCGGATTCCTCAAACAGTTTCTTAGCCTTTTCAAATTCACGCTTAAGGTAAAGAGCAGATCCCTCGTTAAAGAGGCCAGCAGATTCAATTTCTTTTTGCGTAAGTTCAGACTTTTTTCCAACCACGCTGAATATGCGAACTGGTGTATTTATGTTTATTACCCTAACATAATCCAACTCTCTGGCAAGTAGTTCTCCCTTATGCTCTCCGCTTTCGGCAGCCTCCCAAGAACTTTGAGAACACATAATCCATGTGCCGTAACTTTTGTTTACTCCCTCCAGTCGGCTTGCAAGGTTTACATTGTTTCCCATTATGGTGTAGTTAAGTTTCTTTTCGGTACCCATGTTTCCTACAACCATCAGTCCTGTGTTTACTCCCACACGAGACTCCAGAGGGAAGGGAATGTCATGGTCTACTTCGTAATGCTTTTTGTTGTACTCGGCTTCAACCTGCTTCATCCTTATGCCAGCACACAGGGCATCAAAGGCGTGAGAGGGATTGTCAATAGGAGCACCAAAGAAAGAAACAATTTCGTCACCGACATATTTGTCAATCGTTCCTCGGTTGTCCATTATTGCATCGCTTAAGGCACCAAGATATTCGTTAAGAATGTGAACAAGACGCACAGGGTCGTTTACAGTTTCGCTAAATTTTGAGAAAGACTTTACATCAGAAAAAAGCGCTGTAATGTTTTTGTCAGAACCGCCCAACTGAGCAACCTCTGGATTCTTAATAATCTGACTTACAACTTCGGGAGCAACATATGCGCCAAATGTATTTTTAAGGAATGTACTCTGATGCATTACTTCCACAAAGCGGATTACAAGAAGAGTAATGTAGGTAATGACAGCAATTAGCATGGGGATGATTATGGGAATGTAAATCTTCCAGAAAATCATCAGCATGGAAAGAACTGCAAGGGGAAGAAGCACATACACAAGCGAAAGAAGATTCTTGCGTCCAGCAGTCTTAAGTTTTCTGCACAAAAGGATTACCACAAGGCTCACTACAAATGTAAGGACAATTCCCCACCACACAGGAAGTGGAGTTATAAAGTCACGCTGAATGATTGTGTTGAAAACATTTGCGTGGGTTCCCAGGTTAGCATAGGAGCGGGCAAAAGGAGTTACACCAAAATCTGTACTGGTTGCGGCAGTAAATCCTATAAAGCAGACGGAATCCTTGTACACTTTTTTCATGTCGGAAAGATAGGAAGAAAACACATCCCAACAGGAAGAAATTGCGTCGGCATAGCAGTCGTAGTAATTTCTTTCTTCTTCGTCAAAGTCCATGGAGTCGCCGTACAAATACAAATTCTGTCCTACAAAGTCTTCCACTTTTTTATAGAAGTCATTTCTAAGGGCAAAGTATTCGTCATAGTCGGCATTGGTAAGTCCTTCGCCATAGGGCATTCCCTCTTCGTCAAAACCGTAACACCTAGAAAGGAGGGAATCAAGTTTTTTCTGAAGGGCTGAATAGTCCCCAAGGATTTCATAGGCCTTTCCTGCAATAAGGGATGCGGCTTCAGTCTGAGAGGAAGAAATGTAGTCTGCAAATGAAGAAATGTAGTAGACTTCATCTGTCTCAAGCTGATCAAGAAGGTAAAGGAACATTACTGACTCGTGGCGGAAACTGTCTGCGTATTCACCATGCTGCCAGTTAATAAGCATGCGACCTTTTTCGTCCAAAGGAATCTGTATGTCTACAGGCTTTTCTTCTCCGGGAATGTGGGCATCGTGAAGCAGGAGAGAACGCCCCTTACGCTCAATGCTTTTTACATTTAGGTAAGAAAGGAGGGGGGCAAAAGAAAGCTGACCTGCATAAAGTCCGTCATACTGATTCAAAAGTTCTATACGCCTTCTGGTTCCATCACGGTCTACAAAAACATTTGTAAATCCTGCACCAGCGGCATGGTCTATAATTGTTTCCAAAGCAGGAACAAGAGAGCGCTCCACTCCCCCAGCTGCAGAAGATTCCGTCTCTTCTTCAAAGGAAGCAGCGTTACCCTTTTCTATTAAGCCGTCAGGATCAGAAACATTTTTTAACAGGAAGCGGGACTTTGCATAATCCACTCCAGAAGGATTGTTGTGTACATTGCGAAGGTTCATTGTAAGCCAAGCGTTTGAAAAAAACTGAACTGACTGGGCAAATATGGCATCGTTGTTACGGCTAAGGCTGTCGAGGACTTCCTTTGCCACATCCGAAAGCACCGGATCAACCTGTTCCCGCATGACGGTATAGTTAAGATAGTCCCTTACCGAGGAGGTCTTTACAGTACCGTCTTCCACAAGGCGCCCAGCACGGTCAAGGGCATCGGCAATCTGCTGTTCTCCTGAATAAATGCTGTTTAAGGCAAGGTCTTCCGCATTTTCGGCACTTACTCTGGCACTGGGTTCCAAGTACTCAATATCAAATACGGCAGTATTGGCGCCAAGTTCCTTCATTCGGACAAGGGCATTGCCCAAAATGTCTCTGGTCCAAGGCCATGTTCCAATTTCTTCAATAGAGTCATCATCAATTTCTACAAGAAGAATCTGGTTCCCCTGCAAAGGCTCTTTTGAAGCGGAAAGCAGGACATCGTATGCCCTGGATTCAAGTCTAGTAAAAACTCCCCCCACCAGCGAAAGGCAGGAAAAAACCACTGTCAAGCCGACAAGTACAATCAAATCTGCATTCTTTTTAAAAAAAGAATTTTTTCTCTCTTTAGCCATGACAAATAGTATACATTATGTTACAATATAATTCAAACAAATTTCGAGGAGATTTATTATGAAAAAAATGCTTCTCTGCATGATTTTTGTTCTGTGTGCGTGCGTCGCATCCATTGCTCAATCAGCAGACAAAGTTTCAGAAGTTCTCAAGACACAGACCCTTACATGGGGCCAGGCCTCCTACTTTGCTGTAACCGCCCGTGAAAATGCAAGCAGTTCGGTTACAGAAGAAAGCGCCCTTCAAATTTTAAAGTCTGAAGGATACGCAGAGGATTCTGTTAAGGCAGAGGATGCAATTACTTTGGAACAGATTGCATTCGTATGCTCCTCAACATGGGACATTCAGGGAAGTTTCTGGCTTACCCTAAAGCCTGCTGCAAGATACGCTCTAAGGCAGATGAAGGCAGACGGAATTGTAAACGCAAAGTATGATCCGTCAAAAAATTGCAGCGGACAGGAATTCCTCATTATTCTTTCAAAGTGCATTGACTTTTATCAGGTAAAGAAAAGCGGAGGAGTAAAATGAAAAAATTACTTGCAGCCCTTACGGCAGTCCTTTTATGTTCAGGATTTGCCTTTGGCATTGAATACGGTGGAATGCTAGACAACACGGCAACTTTTAAGGAAAGCGCCAACAAGTGGGACAAGATGCGCATAAACGATGCCACAACTTTAAGCGCAAACCTAAGGCAGTCCTTTAACGACGATGGAACTTTTTATTTTGCAACAGAAGGATTTATTCGCTACAACTTTGCAACAAGTCTTGGCAGTTCAGATATGCAGCACCAATTTATTGCAGATCTTTCTCTCCTTAAAATTGGCGCAAGCATAAAAATGGGAAGTAGCAGTTCCCTTATTCTTAGCGTGGGACGCTTTCTTACGACAGATGCCACTCAGATAGTTTTTGCACAGCCCCTTGACGGCATACAGGCCCAGTTTCGTCTGAGCAGGGTCAACATTCAGGCTATGGCAGGCTACACTGGCCTTCTGAACAAAAAGACCACGGCCCTTATGAATGCAGAAGGAACAATCTACGGTTCGGATTCTTCAAAAATCCTTTACGAACTTTCTGCCCCCTATGTCGTTGCAGAGGCGGCAATTTCTCTACCCTACATTCTCTTTAATCAGACTGTAGCCCTTGAGGTTATGGGTGCCTTTGGTATTGGAGACGAAGCTCAGTTTGGAAACAGAATGTACGCATCTCTCATACTTAACGGACCTTTAGCAAAGTCGCTTTTCTATCGCCTTTCCACAACATTTGAAACAACGGACTTTAGCACTCTTGCAAACGCCACAAACTTTATGCTGGCATTTTATCCCAACTTCAAGTCCACACAGCTTGCCCTAAGTGCAACATACGCTTCTGCAGACAATGAGGGAGGTCTTTCAAAGTTCACTGGCATTACGGCTTTGGGAGCGGTTCAAGGAGCAACAGTACTGGGCTACTCTTCAATCTTTAAGGCTGGACTTTCTGGTTCAATCAAACCTGTAAACAATTTGCTTCTGGGGCTGGGAGTAGATGCGGTTTTCAATTCCGGGGATTTTTCCTACAGCGGACTTCAAATTTCCGGCAATGCAAAGTATCAGCTTTTTAGCGACATAGGATTTGTACTTAACGCAAGCACATATATTGCACAGGAAGTGGCAAAGAGCGCAACAACAATTACGCTTAAGGCCACAATTTCATTCTAATACGGAGGGTTTTATGAAAAAACTTACACTTGCAGTTCTTTTTTCCTTGCTCACATTTGCAGGACTCAATGCTCTAGAAGCAAAAGTAGTTTCCGTTACTGGAAAAGTTGAGCAGCAGAGAGGTTCTTCTTGGATTGCTGTAAAGCAGGGCGACACTCTTCAGAAGGGTGCTGTCATTTCCACGGGATTTAATTCTAGCGCAGTTCTTTCAGTTTCAGACTCAACAATTACAGTGGGTGCCCTTACCCGCATGACCATAGAGCAGTTGGCCTCAAACGCCTATAAGGATGACACACAGGTTTTTATTGACAGTGGAAAAATAAGCGCAGATGTAAAGCATACAGAAGACAGGCGAAGCGACTTTAAGGTACGCTCACCAGTTGCAACGGCATCTGTCCGCGGAACTCAGATTGGAATGGATGCAGGCGGAGCATTTTTTGTTTCCGATGGAATGGCAGATTACGGTCCTGCAGAAGCGGCTGCCCCTCAGATTCAGAGTGAACTTCCGGCAGACGAAGGTTCAAGGGCACAGGGCAGTTCAAATGTGTTTACTTCGACACAGACTGTAGGCGGCTCTTACGGAACTCCGGTCTATGCAGGATGGGAAAGTTCTACAGACACCACCACAGGAATTCGCTCTGACCCACAGGACAACATGGGGCTTAATTCTACAACTTTTGCCTCAAGCACAGGCGGTCTTGCACAGCAGGAAGCAGCAGGAATCTTCACTTATCCAGAAAGTTCTGAAGCAGGAAACACAGGCGGACTTCAGGCTGCAAAGATTACAATCAAAGTCTCTTTCTAATAGACTTTTAAAAATCAAAAAGCCTGTTCTTCAAACCAAATTGCGGCTTGGGGAACAGGCTTTTTTTTTGCAAAGAGGCTAGAGCTACTCCAAGTTGCGACATTCCTTTAACAGAGAAATTATGGGAAGATGCTGGGGACATGCTCCCTCACACTGGCCGCACTCGACACAGTCAGAAGCCTTTCCTCCTTCTTCGGTTGCTTCTGCATATTTTTTGCTAATGCCTTCTGCATTTTTTTCTGCCTGATTCTTAAGGGCAAAAATTTCAGGAATGGGGATTTGAACAGGACATCCGTCGGTACAGTAATGGCATGCCGTACAGGGAATTGAAGCATCACCCCTAAGAGCCGCCTGAGCCGCCCTTATAACAGACTGCTCCCTCTCGTCTAGAGGCTTAAAATCCTTCATATAGGAAAGGTTGTCATTCATCTGCTCCATGTTTGACATTCCAGAAAGAACAGAAAGAATTCCGTCAAAACTAGCCGCATAACGAACTGCCCATGAAGCAAAAGAGGCATTTGGGTCTGCCGACTTAAGAATGCTCTGAACCGAAGCTGGAGGATTTGCAAGGGCTCCTCCCTTTACGGGTTCCATAACGGTAACAGGCACCTTATATTTGCGTGCAAGTTCGTAACACTCGCGGCTTGCCACATCCGGGTTGTCCCAGTCGGCATAGTTTATCTGTAGTTGAATAAAATCCACATCAGGATGAGCGGAAAGAAGTTCTTCCAAAAGAGCTGGGTCTGCATGGAAAGAAAAGCCCCAGTTTTTTATGAGTCCCTTAGCCTTCTGTTCCTTAACAAAGTCCCAAATGTGGTAGTCGTCGTATTTTTTATAATTGTTGCGCTGAAGAGCATGCAGAAGATAATAGTCAAAATATTCGGCACCTGTTCTTTCAAGGCTAGTGTAAAACTGCTGCTTTGCGCTAGCTTCGTCATGGCACATGAGCCATGCATTCAGTTTTGTACAAAGGGTAAAGCTTTCTCGCGGATGACGGTCTACCAGTGCAAGTTTTGTGGCTTTTTCTGACTCTCCGTTATCATAGACATAGGCGGTGTCAAAATATGTTCCCCCTGCCTCCATAAAGGCATCCACCATACGGGAAGTGTGGGCTATGTCAATGCTACCGTCAGCATTTTTGGGGAGCCTCATAAGTCCGAACCCAAGTTTCATCTTTCCTCCTTGCGCAAATAAAAACTGCTTACTTAGAGGAATTCTACAATGATTTGCATTTTTTTTGAAGTGCCTGCCCCACTTACCATAGGAGGGCACCTCATATGCAAACATTCTCCTTTACAGTAACATTTTTACATGCTATAATGACAGCACCATTTTTTCGGACTTTTCAGGAGGAACTATGAAGTTCGGCTTTTTTGATGACAAGAACCGTGAGTATGTAATTACAGAACCGCTCACGCCGTATCCTTGGATTAACTACTTGGGAAATGAGAAATTCTTTTCACTCATTTCTAACACATCTGGCGGCTACGCATTCTACACAGATGCACGCCTGCGCCGCATAACGCGCTACCGCTATAACGACATTCCGCTGGACACAAACGGACGTTATTTCTACATCCAGGACGGAAAGACAATCTGGAACCCCGGCTTCAAACCCATGAAGACTCCGCTTGACAAGTACGAGTGTCGCCACGGTTTTGGCTACACAAAAATTTCTTCACAGAAGAAGTCCCTTGCTGCCGAAGTCCTGTACATGGTACCAAACGGCGAAAACTGCGAAGTTCAGATGATTACCCTTACCAACAAAAGCAAGCAGGACAAAGAAGTTTCTCTGGTAAGCTTTGTTGAATGGTGTCTCTACAACGCACAGGACGACTGCACAAACTTCCAGCGCAACTTCTCTACTGGCGAAGTAGAAATCGAAGGAAGCGCAATCTATCACAAGACGGAATACCGCGAGCGTCGCAACCACTATGCCTTCTATTCAGTAAACAGTTCCGTAAAGGGATTCGACACTGACCGCGAGACATTCCTTGGTCTCCACAACGGGCTTGACGCACCCCAGACAGTAATGGCAGGAAAGAGCGGCAACTCTGTTGCAGACGGATGGTCACCAATTGCAAGCCATCGCCTCCAGTGCACACTTAAACCTGGTGCAAGCAAAACATACATCTTTGTTCTTGGCTATGTAGAAAATGACGAAAAGTCAAAGTTCATTCCCGAAAGCAAAGCAAAGAAAGGACTCAAGCGCACAAACACAGCAAGCGGAATCATCAACAAAGAAAAAGCTTACGAACTTCAGGAAAAGTTCAGCACTCCTAAAAAAGTAAACGAAGCCTTCAATCAGCTTAAGACATTCTGGGACGAAACTCTTTCACACTTTACCATAAAGACAGGCGACGAAAAACTTGACCGCATGGCAGTATGGAATCAGTACCAGTGTGTGGTAACATACAACTTTGCTCGTTCAGCATCATACTTCGAAAGCGGAATCGGACGAGGACTTGGCTTCCGCGACACAAGTCAGGACATGTTGGGAGCGGCACATCAGCTTCCTGCAAAACGCATCCGCGACAGACTCTTTGATGTTGCTGCAACACAGTTCCCCGACGGAAGTGCATACCATCAGTTCCAGCCTCTTACAAAACGGGGCAATGCAGACATCGGTTCTAACTTTAACGATGACCCACTCTGGCTTGTTCTTGGCGTAGGTGGATACATCCGCGAAACAGGCGACGCAGACTTCCTTAAGGTTCAGGTTCCCTTCGACAACAACGAAAAGAATACCGCAACAATGTACGAGCACCTTAAGAGAAGCTATCGCTACATTACAACACACACAGGTCCCCACGGACTTCCTCTTATAGGACGCGCTGACTGGAACGACTGTCTTAACCTTAACTGCTTCTCAAAAGACCCCAACGACTCTTTCCAGACATGTACAAACAAGGAAGGAAAGAATGCAGAGTCTGTCATGATCGCACAGATGTTTGTCTATGTTACTCCTGACTATGCAGCAATGGCTCGTCTTCTTGGCGATGAAAAGGAAGCAAAGTTTGCAGAAGATGCAGCCAAGAAAATGGAAGCACAGATTTGCAAGGCAGGATGGGACGGAGAATGGTACATCCGCGCATACGATGACGCAGGCCACAAGGTTGGAAGCAAAGAATGCGAGGACGGAAAAATCTTTATCGAAACCCAGGGCTTTGGAAGCATGGCACAGGTTGGTGCAGACAAGGGACTTCCTGCAAAAGCTTTGGACAGCGTAAAGAAACACCTTGACTCAAAATACGGAATTGTCATTGTAGATCCTCCATACAAGACCTATCACATTGAACTGGGAGAAGTTTCTTCATATCCGCCAGGATACAAGGAAAACGGAGGAATCTTCTGCCACAACAATCCATGGGTAATCATTGGCGAAGTAAAGACAGGACGCCCCAAGGACGCATGGGAGCACTATAAGAAAATTGCTCCTGCCTATCTTGAAGACATCAGCGAAATCCACAGGACAGAACCTTATGTTTATGCCCAGATGATTGCAGGAAAGACAGCACGCCGCTTTGGTGAAGCAAAGAACAGCTGGCTTACAGGAACCGCCGCATGGAACTTTGTTGCATTAAGCCAGTACATCTGCGGTGTACGCCCAGAATTTGACGGTCTTCGCATAGAACCCCGTCTACCAAGCCATGTAAAGAAGGCAGAGCTTACACGCGTCTTCCGTGGAACCACATACCACATCAGCGTCGTTAACAAGAACAACGAAGGAAAAATTACCCTTAGCCTTAAGGATGAAAAATCCGCTTCTGTTAACGAAACTCTGGTAAAGGCTTCCAAGGGAGCAAAGGACGTTTACATTACCGCTACGGTAGAGTAAGTCACATCTTACGCAAACATGGGGAAGGCTAAGTCCTTCCCCTTTTTTATGCCCTTTAAGTACAGCCTATACATAAACACAAGCCTTGAAAAGTCGCGGATAATTTTGTACACTTGAACCACTATGAGCATTGTTTCCACCATTTTGCAGCTCATTGGCAGTCTCGCTTTCCTGCTTTACGGCATGAAGATGCTGAGTGACGGTATACAAAAAAGTGCCGGTACAAAACTTCAGTCTGCCCTTGACTTCATGACAAAGAACAGTCTTTTAGGCTTCCTTACAGGATTTGTACTTACAATCATTATTCAGTCATCGGGTGCAACCACCGCAATGGAAGTAAGTTTTGTAAACGCAGGACTTATGACGGTTCAGCAGTCTGTAGGCGTAACGCTGGGTGCAAACATTGGTACAACAATTACGGCATGGATTGTCGTTCTCTTCGGATTCAACTTTAAAATTTCTGCATTTGCAATTCCCATTTTTGGCTTAGGCTACATCCTTACTGTTATAAAAAAGTTCAAGTACAAGTCTATGGGCGAAGCAATCATGGGTTTCGGTCTTCTCTTTATAGGACTGGACTGGCTTTCTGCAACCATAGATCCCGAAAAAGGCACCCTGAATTTCCTTACCATGTTCAGCGACTGGGGTATCTGGACAATTCTAATAGGTGTTGTAGTGGGCATGCTCATAACGGCCCTTATCCACTCCTCTTCCGCAGAAAGTGCAATCGTCATCACCATGGCATACAATCACCTTCTGTCATGGGAATTTGCAGCGGCCCTAGTCATAGGAAGCAACATAGGCTCAACAATAGACGCCGTTCTTGCTTCCATGAATGCAAGCGTTCCGGCAAAGCGCACAGCATTGGTTCATGTCTTGTTTAACATTGCAACGGTGATTCTGGCCCTTGCATTCTTCAACCCCCTCCTTGAACTTATAGACCTGATTGTACCAGGGGATCCGACACAAACCATCACCTACCACATTGCCATGTTGCACACCCTGCTCAAGACAATTACTTCGGTACTGTGTCTTCCCTTTACAAAACAGATTGCCCGCCTTACAGAAATACTCATCAAGGACAAGTCTGACGACAGGCCAAAGGAATACAAACTTGACTTTATGGAAACCGGTGGTAAGGAATCTACAACCGCATATATCCTTACGGCAGAAAAAGCAATCAGCGACATGACCCTTTTGGTAACAGAAATGTTTGAGCGCGTTCAGCTGGGATTTAAAAACCGCACCCAGTCATTCATTGACGAAAACATGGACGAACTTACCTATCAGGAAGACTATGCCGACCAGATGAAGGAACAGATTACAAAGTATCTTGTAAACTGCACAAGACTTCCCCTTAACGCTCAGCAGGGCGACATGATAACCATAATGCAGCAGATTACCGATGACCTAGAAGAAATGACGGACGACTGCTACAATGTAGCCCACCTTCTGCAAAAGTCTATCGTAAAGCAGATGAAGTTTACTCAGGAAGACATGGACAGACTTGACCCCTACATTGATTTAGCCCGTCAGTTCATGTACTTTATCCGCGACAACATTAACAAGCATCTTGAGCAGGACAAACTTGTAATTGCTCGTGAAATTGAAGACCAGATTGATGTATTCCGACACAACCTTAAACGAGTAGCAAGAAAACGACTTGAAGCCGGTGCAGATGTTAAGTCAGAACTTCTTTATATTGACCTTGTGCGTCAGATAGAAAAATTCGGCGACAGGGCATTTAGCATTGCGGGTGCATTGTCACAACTGTAAAAAAACGATAAAATAAATTCCATGAAGAAGGGGATAATTTTATTTGCATTTGCAGTTCTTGCACTTGTAGTTACAGGCTGCAAAAAAGAGCAGGCTGAGCCAGTTTACGAAGACGGAACGCTAATTCTTACGCCAACAGAACGATTTGACAACTCCACAGAACAGCTTAAAATTTGGAACGAAACTCAGGAGGTAATCTGTGTGCTTTTTGGCTACGGATTCAACAGCCCCGAATTTTATGATGACGCCATTGCAAGGCTAGAAAACCTTTTTGGACTTGAAGAAGAAAACGGACTAATCTGGCCTGTTCTTTACCCTGATGATGTAAGGAACAGAATTGCAAACCTTTACGACATGGTAAACGCCAGAAATATAAAGGGAATCATCATTATGGGTGCCCCAGAAAAAACTCACTCAGTGCTTGCCCGGCTTCAGGAATTTTGGGACAACGACATGCCTTATCCTGTATTCTCGCTCTTTCCTCAGGACGACACCTTGGGCATGGAATCTACATGCGACTTTGTACTTGACTATGAACGCACTCACGAAGACGAAGCGGACACAAAAGAAATGGAGCAGACCATAGACAAGACCGCAGAAGACATTCTTGTAAACGCAATAAAGTACATAGTGGAACTTCCTTCTCCCGCACACCTTCCCTACGACGATGATCTGCACGCTCATGTTCAGACTATTGTCGGCGAAAAAAAGGTAAGACGCTATACCGACAGCGAAACAGGTCTCCAGTCCATAAATCATTTTGTAATGGAATCGCCAAAGGATGCTGACGAGTGAAAGACTTTAGACAGAACTCTTCACTGACCATTGCAAGCCCTCAGGCACTTACAGAACTTTCTCAAAAAGAAGAAGCCACCGCCCTAGTCATTTCTGATTCCCACGGATATGCGGCACAGATTTTTTTTGCAGTTAAAGAAGCTGGTAAAAATTGCGATGCCCTGTTTTTCTGCGGAGACGGAATGAGCGACCTTTGTCTTCTTCTTCAAAAGGCAGGAGAAGACGAAAGCCTTGCAGAATGCATTCCGCCGGTAATATGCTTTGTAGAAGGAAACTGCGACACGGAATACTATCCGGTTAAAGACGGACTTATACGGGTGCCCCTTACCCAGACAGTGCAGATTGCAGGACACACAGTCTTATGCACACACGGTCACAGGTTTTCACTTTACGCAGGAACGACAGCCCTTGAAAATGCCGCACAAAGAAACGAAGCAGACATAGTTCTTTACGGACATACTCACATAGCCCAGTCAATGCAGCAGGGGCAACTTCTTATTGCAAATCCTGGTAGCTGTGCAAAACCAAGAGGAGGTCAGCCTAACTGCTACGCCCTTCTTAAGGTAAGAAAAAATGAACCATACCCAGAGTTTACAGTGTATCAGATTAACCCCAACGGAAGCACGCCCTACCCCTGCTAAAAGTCAGTGTAGACGCCTCTAAAAATTTTCTCCAAGGGTAAATCCGTAGTAGTCATGCCCCGGAAACACGAGAGTTTCTTTGGGAATGGTTTTATAAATTGTGTTAAGGGATTTTTGAATTTCAGACTCACTTCCATCCGGCAAATCCGTACGACCCCATGAGCGGTAGAAGATAGTGTCTCCGCTTATAAGAGTGCGGATTTTTTTGTTGTAAAGGCAAACAGAACCTTTCGTATGCCCTGGAGTAGAAATTACAGTCCACTGCCTTAAGGCTTCGGCACAGGAAGAGGGAAGACCGTCCAAAACATCATGCAGAGTTTTTCCGTCGCATAAAAAGCAGTCGGCAGGAGGAAGATTTTTAAGTTCTTCGTAAAAGTCTGCAAAACCTATTTCGTAAAGGCTCCTCTTTTGCTTTTCAGACTCTGGTCCAAGATAGGGGGAGTCGGCCTTATGTATTGCAATTTTTATTGAGGGATATTTCTGCTTTAAAAGCCCAAGCGAAGCAACATGGTCAAAGTGTCCGTGGGTAAGAACAACTGCAACAGGAACCATGCCGTTTTTTTCAAGATAAGAAATTAGCGTCTGGTCATCGCCACAATAGGAACATGCCGCAGGGTCAACCAGCATTACATAGGAACCGCCCAGTTCCACAATCAGCGTGTTTACGCCAAGCGGTCCCGTATGCACTACAGAGATGCCGTTAGTAAGTTTCACCATTGCCAAAGTGAGACTTTACCTGACCGTCATCAGTGGTTTCTGAGTACGGAGCCTGAGGAGAAACTTCGCCTACAGAAGATGAAGAAATCTGCTGAGTGGCAAATGCGGCCTGTTCAGCGGCAAACTTTGCAGACTCAGAAGTTTCCTGAGCCACACCGTAGCTTTCGTTTGAAACACCCTGAGGAATTGTTTCTCTTTCTTCGGATGAAGATTCCCCACCTTCTTCCTTCTGGCGTGAATAGCTTACGCTAAGTTTTCTTCCACGATAGTCGTATCCATTAAGTGCAGATATTGCCTTTTCGCAATCTTCTGTAAAGAGCTGAATAAAGGAATAGTTTGCAAGCACGCGGATTTCTCCAATTCTTTCCCTTTCAATGCCTGCAACACTTGCCAAAAGTCCCACCAAGTCTCTGGGGAACACGCGGCGGTTGCGTCCTATGCCAATAAAAATTGTTGTGGCAAGGGCTGGATCAATCTGAACACGGGGTGCAGGAGCCTGTGCACTGCGGTCAGCAGAAGATTCCGTGCTACGGTTAAATTCTCTGGCTGGTCTTTCCTGCCTTGGGCGGTCAGTGCGTTCTGTGCGGTCAAAGCGTCCGTTTCTTTCGTTTCTGTCAAAGCGACGGTCGTTAGACTTGTTAAAGCGTCCGCCATGTCCTGCTGCCTGTTTTGTCAGGAAAGCGGCCACATACATGCGGCGAGAAAAAGGAATTGTCTTTTTATAGATTTTCTTTAGTCTGTTAAGAGTTTCAGGGTCACTGTCACTTTCTACACGGCGTAATGCGTTTTCCAAAAAAGAAACTATCTGCTCTTCATCAATTTCGTTTGAACGATTATAAGACATAATGTCATCTCCCATAAAAAAATTTTACAATGTTGCAACAAAGCCGGAACCCAGTTTTTCAAAACCGTTTTGGCAAAGCATAAGTTCCATATTCTTTGGCACGACAGCAGATGCTGCCAGTACAAACTGAACTCCGCGTTCTTTTGCAGCGGCAAGGGTTCTTAAAAGCAATTCCTTACCAAGTCCTAAACCGCGGTAATTCTGAAGGACAAAAAAATCAGTTATAAGAACAGTTTTTTTATCCGGCTTAATAAACGGTGAACATAAAATGCAGCCGGCATTTTCGTCGGATTGGGTACGGCATATAAAACCAAATGCACTTGATTCTTCCGCTACATTTTTTGCATTGTTACAAAGTGCGGCAAGTGAAAGCCCCAAACTTTCGCCATACTGAATTACATATTCATCTTCCAACAAATTCCGTATCCGTACAAGGAATTCTTCGTCATGCTCTTTTTCATAAGGGTCAAACTCAAAGTCGCTTTCAAACAGACCTTCTTCGTCTTCAATTTCCTCAGAAAGAGATTCAAGCCCCCAGGACTCGCGCAGGACGTTGTACCACTCGTAAAGCCGTTCCGTCATTCTGTTATGCTTAAAGTAATGCCACTGACGGTCAACCAACGGATATGCCCTTAGTACATTCTTAAAATTTCTAAATACCCCCCTTCCGCCCACAAGCGTCTGCCTAAGTTCTTCTCTGGCAAGCGGCGAGCGCACTTGTTGTGTAAATGCTTCCAGTAAACCGTAACCGTCGGCACTTGACCATTCGGGTAAGTCGTAATAACGCTCACCGTCAGCAGAACGGGTGTCTTCCTCATGTAGGGGAACCAGACACATTGCCTTTGCATCAAACAAATACTTCGTTGTCTGGTCTTCCATGGCAAAGAGAATGTCCCGCTTTACACCTTCGGTCAAGTCGAACATCATGTTACAGGAAGTCTAAAGCTCCGACCGTTTTGAAACAACACGGCTTATAAGTCCGTATTCAATGGACTCTTCTGCGTTAAGCCAGTAGTCGCGGTCAGTGTCTTTTGAAACCTTATCCAAAGAAGTTCCCGTTTCGTCTGCAATAAGCTGATTTAACAGGGCCTTTGTCTTTGCAATTTCCGCAGCGTGAATTTCAATGTCTGTTGCGACACCCTTCATTCCGCTGGACGGCTGATGAATAAGATAGTGGCTGTGAGGAAGTCCAAGTCTGCGCTCCTTAGGCGAAGCAAGCAGGATTAGGGCTGCAGCAGATGCCACAAGACCCATTCCCACTGTATAGACAGGACACTTTACAAACCGAATCGTATCAAAAATTGCAAAACCTGCATCAACATCACCACCGGGAGAGTCAATGAAAATATAAACAGGTTCATCGGAATCAGCCTCAAGAACCAAAAGCTGGCGTACAATTTTTTCTGCAAGTTCCTTGTTTACCTCGCCACTTAAAATTACCTGACGAGTCTTAAGAAAACGCTCTGCAAATGGATCAGGTGCAGCTTCTTTTTTTTCTTCTTTTTCTGACATAATTTCTCCAATAAATTAACTTCTTCAATAATAACGAAAAATCTGCAAAATGTCTACTTTTTGCCTAATGATTTTGAGGACATAAAAAAACCGCCCGACAATGCAGGCGGCCTTTGCAAAAAAGTCTTTTTCTTACTTTTCAGGAGTAAGAGCAACTTCTGCGTATTCTGAAACAGTGTTAAGCACGGGAAGTGAACCTGCAAAGATTGAGGCAGATGAGAAATCAGAATTTACAAACTCTGAGCCATTATTGTTGGTCAAAGTAAATGAACGGGTTACACCTTCCTTGCCCCATGAAGTTCCTGATGCAGGATTTTTCTTTGTAGAACCAGATGTTGCACCTGTAGAAACATTTGCAGCCGTAACGCCGTCTTCCCACCACTGGCACTTTGCAGTGCAAACCATCTGGGTGTAACCCTGGAAAGCAACCGCACCGTCAAGCTTAAAGTCAAATTTTTCTACATCAGAGCAAGTTGCTGTAGTTTCATCAAACTGGTCATAGTAGCGCTTGGAATCCTTGTAATTATTTTGAAAAGTTGTTATTGAGTTGTCACCCTTTTTATTAAATTTTACAGTCTGAGAGTCTGTAATAAGGGTATCTAGACTGTATGGAGTACCATTTTTGTCTTCCATGCCAATTCCATACAAGTAGCGAAGAGTTAGAGTACCGTTTGTAATGTCCTGATTTTCTCCAAGACCATATGTTCCAAACCAGAACGTATTTATTCCGTCATCAAAATTTTCGTAGTACTCGTAGAAATATGCCTTGTTGCCAGCGGTTAAATTTTCAGACTTGCCTGAAAAATAAAATGTAACGCGAATTGTCTTTCCGTCAGAAGGCCTAGCAAAAGTTCCTGACTGCCATGTTCCGTAAAAGTCATCCTTTCCAAAGTTACAGCCGGTAAAGGAAAGGGCGCACAAAGTCAGCATAAAAGCAGAAATAATTGCAAATTTATTTGTCTTCTTCATTAGTTACTCCTGTATACAATAACAAACAGTGGAAACTATTGTAACAAAAATCAGTTTGTTTTGTCAATGAGACTGTTTTGCTCGGTTTTTGCTTCCTTCCACAGCTTTATCATGTCGTCCAGATTTTTTGGCTGTCCCTGCTCAACATGCGTGTAGCGAAAATAGAATTTTTTTAAGGCACCCTCAAGAGCCACATCAGGAGACACCCTGCACTTTCTGCAAACATTTACAACTGCAAGCAGAAGGTCTCCCAGTTCTTCTTCCAAATGTTCAGATTTTTTTTCGTCTGCCAAAGCCTCTTCCACTTCCAAAGTTTCTTCTTTTACTTTTAAAAGAGCATCTTCTGTTGTGGGCCAGTCAAATCCTTTAGAGGCGGCTTTCTTTACATATTTAAAGGCCTTTAAAAGGGGAGGAAATGATGCAGGCACTTCGTCCAAGACGGATTTTCTTGCCCTGCCCTCCTTGCAGTGCTTTATCTCGTCCCACTTGAGGTTTACATCGGCTTCGGTCTTTATTTTTTCGTCAGTTGAACCAAACACATGGGGATGCCTACCAACCATTTTCTGCCTCATGCTTTGGGCCATGTCGCTTACGGTAAAGTCTTCTGCAAGTTCATACAAGTAAGAAATAAAAAGCGCATTGTACAGAACATCTCCCAACTCTTCCTTTGCATGCTGAGGATTTTCTTCGCCAATGGCATCCACAGCCTCAAAGGTTTCCTCTACAAGGTACTGCCTCATGGTAAGCGGAGTCTGAGCCTTGTCCCATGGACATCCGTTTTTTCCCATAAGGGTTTTCGCCAAATCATAAAGTCCAAAGAGCGCTTCTTTTGTATCTTCGTCTGACGAATTATTTTCCTTACCACTCATTTTGTAGCCTCGGGAATTACTTTTTTCTTTGACCACTCGCCCAAAAGGTTTGACGGATCTTTTGCACTTAAAACTTTATAGAAGAGGTCTCCTGCAGAAGTAAACATCTGGGACAACATTATTTTTTCGTCGGATGTAAAATGTCCCAAAACATAAGAAGCAACCTCTCCGTTAGTGCACTTTCCAATTCCAAACCTAATGCGCCAAAAATCCGCAGTAGAAAGATTTTCTTTTGTAGACCTAAGTCCGTTGTGTCCTCCTAGTCCGCCACCAAACTTAAGGCTTAGAGTTCCGGGAGGCAGTTCAATTTCGTCATGAAGAACAAGAACGCTTTCGGGCTTTATCTTGTAAAAGCGACAAGCTTCTGATATGGCTTCTCCACTTTTGTTCATGTAGGTAAGAGGCTTTAAAAAATGAATCTGCCTGTCTTGGACATGAACCTGCATGTCTGGCTTTAATAGCGTTAGCAAAGACTGCACCGGTGCGGAAGCATAGCATGAATGAAATTTTTCTGACCATGAAAGGCTGGACTCTACAGGAAGGGAGGAAGCAAAAAGCCATGCGGCGTTATGCCTTGTGTCCTCGTATTCCCTTCCGTAGTTTCCCAAAAAAGCAACAAGTTCTATCATGCTTACATTCTAGCACAAATGCAGTTTCTTATGCAAAGCATGCAGAGGTCGCCTTTACATTACAGCTTCTTTCGGTTAAGACGCAATGAGTTTGCAACTGCAATCATGGTAACGCCTACATCGCCAAAAACAGCCATCCACATGTTTGCAATGCCTAGCGTACTCAAAACCATTATTGCAACCTTTACACCCAGTGCAAAAATAATGTTTTGCCAAACAATGTTCATTGTCTTTTTTCCAACTTTTACAGCATCGGCAACTTTTGAAGGCTTGTCGTCCATTACCACAACATCGGCAGCTTCTATTGCAGCATCGCTTCCTATTCCTCCCATAGCAATTCCCACATCGGCACGGGTAAGAACTGGAGCATCGTTAATTCCGTCACCTACAAAAGCAACTGGTTTTCCGCCCTGAGCCATTATAGACTCAAGGTGAGCCACTTTATCCTGAGGTAAAAGTTCCGCATGAACTTCGTCTATACCAATAGAGTCTGCAATTTTTTTAGCGGCGCTTTCTGTGTCTCCTGTAAGAAGAACAGTCTTTTTTATTCCGCACTTCTTAAGGTTTTCAACGGCAAGAGAAGCATCGTCCTTTGCAACATCGCTTATGATAATATGTCCTGCATAGGTTCCGTCTACAGAAACATGAACTACCGTACCCGTGTCATCTTCGTGGCAGGGAATAATGCCTGTAACATTTTCTTCCTGCATAAGGCGCATGTTTCCAGCAAGAATTTTTTTACCTTCTATTACTGCCCTAACTCCGTGTCCGCTAAGTTCTTCACAATCGCTTATGCTTAAAGACTCGCAAAGCCTACAATGATGGGCCACTTTAAGAGACCGTGAAATTGGATGCTTTGAGTAATATTCTGCATGAGTTGCATAGGCAAGAAGTTCTTCTCCACTTACTCTGTTTGCATCAACAGGATGAATGGCAACAACTTCAAACACACCCTTTGTAAGAGTTCCTGTTTTATCAAAGACAACGGCATCTGTTTTTGCAAGCTGCTCAATGAATGTTGACCCCTTTACAAGAATTCCGTTACGAGAAGCAAGACCAATTCCTGCAAAGAAACTTAGGGGAACAGAAATAACCAGTGCGCAGGGGCATGAAACTACAAGGAACATAAGTGCGCGGTAAATCCATGTGCGCCATTCCCCATGCATAAGAAGCGGTGGAATTAGAGCAACACAAAGGGCAAGCAGGCACACAAGTGGAGTATAGACCTTTGAAAAGCGAGAGACAAACTTCTGCATTTTTGCCTTTTTACTCTGTGCGTTTTCAACCAAATCAAGCACACGGCTTACGGTACTTTCTGCAAAGGGTTTTGTTACCTTAATGGTAAGCACACCGTTCTGATTTACAAAGCCGGCAAACACCTCTGAACCTTCAAGCACTTCTCTTGGAACACTTTCTCCAGTAAGGGCCGCCGTATCTACAAAGGAAGAACCAGAAACTACAAGTCCGTCCAGAGGAATGCGCTCACCTGCACTTACGCGGATAATTGAACCTACAGCAACGCTTTCTGCCTTAACCTGAACAAAGTTACCGTCCTTTTCAACACAGGCAACATCGGGGCGTACATCCATAAGCTGTCTGATTGATTTCTTAGACTTACCCACAGCCTTGCCTTCAAGAAATTCTCCCAACTGGAACAGAATCATTACAGCAACCGCTTCGGGATATTCACCTACACAAATTGCACCCACAGTTGCAACCGTCATTAAAAATTCTTCGCCAAAGAATTCTCCGTGCAGAAGATTTTCAACGGCTTCGTGAATTACTTCAAAGCCCACAATCATGTAGGCAACAAAATACAGGGCAAGAGAAATTCCTTTATGAACAAGGGCACCTATTTCCCCTCCAAAAACAGAAGACAGTAAGTTACCCAGAGGAGAAATACGGGACACTGCAAGAGCCAGGACAAACAAAACTGATGCAATTATAATTTTCTTAAGAGCACCGTCTTCTTCTCCGTGGTCATGCCCATGGTCGTGATGGTGACAGCCACAGTCATCATCGTCGTCATCATCATCGTGGTGGTGGTGACAGCCACAGTCATCATCGTCATCGTCATCGTCTTCGTCATGGTGATGATGGTGATGCTCATGATGACAGCCACAGTCATCATCATCGTCGTCATCGTCTTCGTCATGGTGATGATGGTGATGTTCATGCTCCCCATGTTCATCATGCTCATGGACATGTTCATGCCCGTGACAATGCTCATGCTCTTTTTCTTCTAACTCTATTTCTTCATCCTTTTCGCTCATCTATATTGCCTCCTTATTTTTCTTCCATTACATGCTCAAGGCCAATGCTGATAATAGAACGCACATGACTGTCTGCCAAAGAATAAATCTGAAGCTGACCGTCACGCTCACTTTTTACCAAACCACTCTTCTTTAAAACCCTAAGCTGCTGACTTACCGCCGGCTGGGAAATTTCGAGCATTCTGGCAAGATCCGTAACATTCATGCTTGACGAAATAAGCGCATACAAAATCTTCACTCTTGTAGAGTCACCAAAATTCTTAAAAAGTTCCGCAAGTTCGTTAAGAACTTTTTCCTTATTTTTTGAATCCAAAAGAGGAAGACTTTTTACTCCCTGTTTTACAGCCATATTCACTCCGTAATATATTTAACTAATTGCTTATATAAGCATACACTTATATTCATATTCTGTCAACAGAAAAAGAAAAAAATAAATTTACAAAATTTTCATTATTTCTTTTGCAGAAGAAAAGAGATGCCACAGACGGCTCTTGCAAAGTTCATCAGGCTGAATCCGGTCGGGAATCATAATGCACTTTAAGCCAGCTCGCCACGCGCTTTCTATGCCATTAGGACTGTCTTCAACCGCAACCGCATATTCTGGCTTAACTCCGGCTTTTTCGCAGGCACGAAGATAAATTTCAGGCTCAGGCTTAGACTTTACAACCTCGTCACCGCAGACGCTTACCGTAAAAAAATCCAGAAGTCCAACAGGAAGAAGTTCCTCCTCCACTACAGGACGAGCAGAAGAAGAAGCAAGAGCAAGTAGATAGCCTTCGTTCTTTAGATAAGAAAGGCAGTCCTTTATAAAAGGCTTTACGGGAACCCCATTTTCTTTCTGGTAATCAGAAGCAAGTTGAGAAGTTAGATTCCAAAAATAGTCTCCGTCAAAACCGCTTCCGTAAAAATCCTTAAGCTTTAAAATCGTATCTTCCCTGCTTAATCCCAAAACCTGTCTGTGAATTGAATCTATGTTTTGCAGGGAAAGTTTTTGTGCGGCCTGGCGCCAACTTTCTTCGTAGACTTTTTCGCTGTCAACAAGAAGGCCGTCCATGTCAAACACAAGGGCTTTAATTTCGCTTTTCATGCATTTCCACCGCATCACACAGCATAATTTCCATCATGCGCATGCATTCTTCCTGATCAAACTGATGAGCCATTTTCTTATATTCTTCAACAGTTTTTTCCAGTTCGTCAGGATGTTCAATCCAGTAGTCAATTTTTTTTGTAAGGTCCTTTACGCAATTTTCGCGGAAAAGATTTCTTTGATCCAAAGCAAAAGCCTTTGTTGCACTTCGCTTTGCATTGTTAATAACTGGCACAAGCCCACAGCAGATTGCCTCTATGCAGGAAATCGCCTCAATTTCTATAAAGGCGGTATGCACATAAAGATTTGCCCTGTTAAGAAGTTCCACCAGTGCAGTACGGGAGTAAAATGTAAAATCTGCATCAACACCAAGCCGCAACGCAAGTTTCTGATATGAACGAAGGAATGGACCTTCTCCTGCAAAACAGATTTTTATTTCGTCACGATGAATAGATTTTCCAACAGCCTTAATAAGAAGCTGCTGAGCCTTTTCCTTACTAAAGCGACCAGAACATACGATTACAAATTTTTCATTTTTTCTAGAAAGATGATTGTTTTTATAAATTGAATTTACACCGTTAGAAATGATTGCGGCATTCGTCTTATGCTTTACAGCCTTTTCAAACACATCGCGGATAAATTTTGTGGGATAGTGAATGCAGTCGCAGTACTGATAAAGACCATAATAAAATTCCTTATAAATTGCCTTTGAAACCAGTTCGTTATTCTGAAGATGCACATGGGCGGAAACATTTTCTGCCTGACAGTGAAAACTTGCGGTAACGGGTTTTTCCAATTCCTTTGCAATATGAATTGCAGTCTGACCTATTAAAAGAGGAAGCTGAATGTGAACTACATCTGCATCCTTCATTGCATTGGCCAAAATATCATGATCCACCTTTGCAAGAGACACACCGTTATTTGCAATTATTTTATCCGCTACAGAGCCAAGGGAAAGCGTTGGCAAAAGACAGCGATCTTCTTCTGGAATGCCAGATTTTTCAAAATCGTTGGAAACAACTTTAACAGAATGTCCCCCCTTCTCTTTTAGAAAACGGATAAGATTTAAAGTTGCAACAGTAGTTCCATTATTTGGTTCACCCAACACATCGCATACAATTGTAATTTTCATATATGAACCTCCAGCAAAGAAGCAAGGTCATCCGCATTTGTAAACTGAATTGCACGAATTCCAAGACTGGCGGCTGCATCGCAGTTGTCTTTTCTGTCGTCAATAAAAACTGCATCCTTTGGCTCAACCTGCTCAGATGCAAGAATTATTTTCCAAAACAGAGTATCAGGCTTTGACACTCCCATAAGAAAAGAAGCATAGGTTTGATCAAAATACTGGTAGTCACCCCGTTCAATATGATTTGCATAATGACAGTCGATTGTATTTGTTCCACATACCACGCGGTTGCCCTTTTTCTTTAATTCACGAATTATTGCAACAGTTTTTTCGTTCAATACGGGATGAAAAAGCCAGTGCCACCAGTTGGTTAGAACTTTTTTTCCAGAGCGTTCAGAAAACTCTTTCCAAAATTCTTTTGTACTAATTACACCGTCAGAACAGAGTGAAAACAAATCTTCTCCCGAAGGCCTTTTACAACATGCACGAAATTCATCCTCAGAAATGCCAATAAGTTCGCAAGCACGGGGAAGGTCATTTGCAGTTGAGGTAACAACTCCGCCCATATCAAAAATGTAAAGCATATACACTCCGTTATTTTATTGTAACGACATTTTTTAAATCGTCAAACTGAACAAGTTTTTCTATGTACATGTCAGCAGCACCAAATCCGTAGGAAGCCCACACAAAAGGAATATGAGCCTGCCTGCATGCATCGCAGTCGCCCTGAGTGTCGCCAACATAAACAGGAGCGTGTAGATTGTTACGAGCAACAACAAGCTGAATATTTTCGCTCTTACCTTTTCCAGTATTTCCAAAACATTCAAAGTCACGGATATAGGGAAGAAGCCCAGTCTTTTCAAGCACAAGTTCTATGTACCCAGACTGACAGTTGCTAACAATAAAAAAATCTACAGAAGAAGAAAGTTCGGTAACGGTTTCTTTTACGCCTGAATACATAATGTCTAACTGATTTTCTTTAAGCGCAATCTGCTCTTCGGTACAACAGTATGACATGAGCATACTTCTTTTTTCTTCATCAAGTTCTGGCCATAGGTCAAAAGCAATTACATCCATCGTCTTGCCAAATTCTTTCTGAAGCATATCGGCATTAACCTTGCGGCACTTGAATCCGCTTGCGTCAATTGCCTTGTTCCATGCGACAGCAACTATACCCGTTGTATTCCAGAGCGTTCCGTCTACATCAAGAATGATTCCGTCAAAGCGAGTTGCATTTTCCATTTTTTTAGTATAACGGATTTCTTGCCCTTATACAATCGTCACTTTCTGCGGAGCATCATAAGGGATGTCGGTGGTATAACAAGCCCCTTTAGGTCGTTTGCATGAAAAGTTTTTCCTTCAAGAAGGTCTTCATAAAATCCCTGAGGACAATTTGAAATTTTTACGCATGCTGATTCAAAATCTGAATTAACCAACACAAGAATTTTTTCATCCGAACTTTCACGCCAGAATGCAAACTGTCTGTTCTGAATAAATTCCTTACGATAAGTTCCAGTTTGAAGAGCACTATTTTCTTTTCTTATTGTACAGAGTTTCTTTATCGTATTGAGCAATCCTGACGCATCAAAGCAAGGAGCAAGTTTCTGTGGAATGCTTTCTGTAAAGGGAGGAAGGCAGGGACGCAAATCGTAATCGTCATAGGCTCCCCGTTCACCCCGTATGCCATATTCACTTCCGTAATACACTGAAGGAATTCCGGGAATGCTGAACAGGAGGGTATAAAGAAGAGCAAGATGTTTCTCTGGATTTTTAACACTGCTACCAACGCGGTTTACATCATGATTGTCTACAAAATTATAAAGCAAAAGGTTTTTGTAAAGTCCTTCTGTTTCAGAAAATTCTCTGTCAAGATTATAGGAAAGTTCAAAAAGATTCTGATCATTAAGACTTGACCATAAGGCTTTGTAAATCTGATAATTTGTAACTGAATCAATTCGTCCCTCGCGAGCCCAGTCACAGTAGTTACCATGCACAACTTCTCCCATAAGCCAGAAGTTAGGATTTAGATTTCTGCAGAATGAACCAAGGGCATCTAAAAATGAAGGGCTTAAAACATCTGCAGCATCAAGGCGCAATCCATCAATTTTAAATTCATCATACCAGAACTTTACTGCTCCAAACAGATGCTCTTGCACGCTAAGATTATCTACATTCAGTTTTACTAAATCTTTACATCCTGCCCAGCCATCGTAGTCAAAACAGTCGCCAAAAGAACTCTGCCTGTCAAAATGAAGATTAGTATACCATTTGGTATACTGACTATTTTTTCCGTTCTGCTGAATATCCCTAAATGCAAAAAAATTTCTTCCTGTGTGATTAAACACAGCATCAAGCACAAGAGCAATTCCCTTGGAATGACAAGCTTCACTAAAGGCCTTAAAACTTTCGTTATTTCCAAGTCTTCGATCAACATGATAATAGTCAACAGTATCGTAACCGTGAGCAGAAGATTCAAAAATTGGTCCGATTAGAATTGCATTAAAACCTAAAGACTGAATGCGTTCAAGATCCTGAGTAAGGCGTTCAAAAAAGTTTCCGGCAGGACATGAAAAATCATTTTTACGGGGACAGTTACCAAGCCCCAATGCATAAATATGATAGAAAATTTTATCTGAAAAATTTGTATTCATAAAACACTCCTAAGAAGCTACACCATAAACAAAACTGTGCACAATCTGAAAAATCATCTGGTCATCTGATTTTAATTTTCTTTGCACACACTGAAAAGCTACCGCCTGAACCGTATTGCGAAAAAGCAGGGCATAAAGCTTTTCCTTTCCTCGCATGTTGCCAAACTCCGCAGCAGACTGAAGAAAGAAAGAGTCAATGCACGAATCAAGTTTTTTTATAACAGGCGCATACACACTCCTTGCTTCAGAATCATTTGGCGCATTCAGCAGTCCCACATGAAATCTGAAAAACATAGGATTTTCCTTTGCAAAAATAATTTGAGCCGTAAGAATGTTCGTGAGTCCCTTTATAAAATCTCTCTGATAAACGGCCGCATCTTTAACAGAGCGAAGAAGTTCTACCCCCCACTCATCCACAATCGCTTCTACAAGCCCCTGCTTGCTCTTAAAAAAATAGTACAGTGTAGGCTTTGTAATTCCTGCCGCATCACAAATCTCCTGCACCCCAACCGCATCATACCCCTTCACCGAAAAGAGCTCCAATGCAGCACTCAGAATACTTTTCTTACTATTATCAGATTCCATCTCTTCCTCCTTTGCTCTATACCGATTGGTATATAATATACCGTACGGTATATAAAATGTCAAGATAAATATTTGCTAAGTGTTGGGGTTTTATGCTTACAGGGGGCGCTGTGTGCTGACCGTTAGCATTATTTGCTGACTGAGGGCATTTTATGATTACAGTGGCGTTGGCTGCTGACTGGGGCACTACAGGCTGACGGTGGGCATTTTATGCTTACAGGGGCGCTGTGTGCTGACAGGAAGTCTCTTTGGGTAAGAGTGCGG
>ERZ842401.1391-NODE-1391-length-34839-cov-7.154468_pt1 | contig 34839 bp, 42 predicted proteins | sample MGYA00521270_ERZ842401 | MGnify/ENA primary metagenome ERZ842401 (study PRJEB31892, sample SAMEA3878208) | bioreactor metagenome | biome: Moose rumen | place: Sweden | collected 2011-10 | study: EMG produced TPA metagenomics assembly of the PRJEB12797 data set...
AAGCAATGTAGCCCTTTTCATCAACCAAAGCTATTTTAACATTAGTTCCGCCGATATCAACACCAATATTGTATTTTTTAGCCATTAATATACCCCTTTCACACTAATCCTAAGATAATATTAGCATGAAAACATTTTTTAGTACAAAAGCATTTCTAAAAATATTACATACCGGAATTTATAGATGCAATATGCCAATTTCTATTTTCTATTAAAGCTTTTTTCTTATTTTCTAATGCAGCAATTGCTTCTTTTATAATAGAAATTTGCTCATAAAAATAATCTATTTTGGCAGAACGTGATGCATTTTTGCTACCGTTTGTATTCTCATACGAATCTGTTTTTGCAATATTCTTTTTATTTTCATCTGCTAATTTATTTATCATTCCGGATAAGATTTGACATTTTTTTTCTGTATCATTGTTCAAAAAACTAACAATATCTTCTCTTTTCCCGTCGATTTTACCGGAAAATTCACTGCCAAATGTTTGTGTTGTACTGTACAATTGAGAGTTTTGTTTGCTAAAACCTTTTGCCGCTGAATAAGAAGAGCCTATACCATTTACCAACATATCTTTGAAATCCTTTCCTAACTACTAATATAAAAGCTAAATACGCATAAATTCCTTATAAATTATTTTAGGATACATCTATAAAATCAATTCTTAGGAAACCCTATTACAAAAATTCTACATGTACAACGTGAAAAAACAAGTTTAATTCGACTATGTTTTACAATTATTTACAAGTTTTTATTTAACATGTTTTTTCCATCCCCCTGGACACTTCGGTGACCATACCCCTAAATCTTTTTTTATAGGTCATATCCAAGGTCCATTAATATTTTTCTCACCTCCAAACGTGCAGCCTCCTTAACATTGGCTTGTAATTCATCATACCTTCGTTGCAAATCTGCAAGTTCACTATTTTTGTCTTTCGTGGCTTCAAGAATAACAAGATTCCCCAGATTCCTACGATACTTCATCCGCAAATCCTCAGGATTATCCATAAAATAGGACCTGTGAACCCCCTGCTTTCCACGGCCTTGCAAACTGTCAATCTCTTCAATGGTTAATGCATGTTCGCCCTGTGTTAACTGGCTTGCATGATATTTTCGGAGCATATGTCCCCGTAGTCTTCGGCTATTGCCAACCTTACCCAAGCCCAAACGATCGTTGAGTATCTTGAATTTTATGGTCAAGTATTTTGGAGTAATCCCAAACAACCGTGTATCTGGGGGTAGTTGTCTTTCGGTGCCTGTTAAGTAATCCAATATTGCTTTGGTGGATTCTGGGCTGCTGAAAGTCACATATTCTCGGTTGGTTTTCTGCCGGTGCATTCTCCATATGGGCACGATATTTTCTTTGTGGTTTAGTTCGTTTATGACTTCGTGGATGTTTTTTTGGTTGTGGTATTCACTGGTTGCATCGATGAAGTCTTGGATGGTCAGGTTGGTTGTTTCCATCCTTGCCGTGCCTGATGAGCTCATGAAGAGTATTATGGCTCGGAGTTGTGGGTCGGCATTGTTGACTGCTTGTCTTAGTATGTCTTGTGTGGGGAGGTCGTTGTAAGTGATTACTCCCTTGTTGGTGTTGGACATGCTTATGTTGGGTAGGGGTTGTAGTTCTATCTCGTAGTATCTGTAGATGGTGAGGATTCGGCTTAGGTATATTCGGCTTGTTGATTGGTATTCATACTTGTTTAATAAGTGTGCGCGGTAGCCGATTAATCGTTTTCGGAGTGTCCTGTGTTTCCATCTTATGCCTTGGTTTTCTTCGTTGTCTGCTTCTTCCAATAATCTTGTCATGCTCACTCCACAATAATTGGTGTATTGTTGGAGTGCTGACTTGTAAGTTTGGAGTGTTGTGTCGCGTAGGTTTTTGGAAGCTTGTATTTCCTGAAGAATGATTTTGTCTTCAGTGTACATAATTCTGTATCCTTTAGTTTTGTTTTTTCAACATTTTTAAGTAAGAGTTAGAGCATTTGAAAAGTATTGGGTGTAATGTCTAGGAATTTTGGTCTTTTCATTATTTGAAAGTACTAATTTTCTTTGGCTTTTCCTATTCTTTCATTATTTTTTAAGTCTCTTACTATGTGTTTTATTTGTGTTTTTTGTGTTATAAAAATAGTTGGTTTTTTGTTTTTAAAATAGGAAAGTGATAAAAAAAGGTAAAAATTTAAAAAAAAAGGGGGAGGAATAGTTTTTTTTGTTTATTCCTCGTTTTGATCATAGATGTAATCATCGTTCAGTATGGGTTCTTCATCAACATCATTCAATGGTGTTAATGGGAACTCTCCTGTGGAGACTTGAACAGGTTGTCTGTTATTGTCAAGGAATCCGAAAGTATTCGGATACTTCGCATCCAAGTATGCGATTAACAATCCCACAAGTGCCATTATTATGCTTAATAGTTGGTTTTGCATGTTAACATCCGCCACCATATAGGGTAGCACGGTTAAAATTATTGTTTTGATTACTGTTGTAAGGTTCCCTATAATCTCATCATTCATCTTATATCACTCCTACACTATAATAATGTATGTTTCTTCCATTTGTCGCCTTGTCAAGTACTGTACTGCTGCAAGTTTTCAATCCCTTGGTAGGGTCTGCGAGAAGGTATGTGTTCGCACTTTTTGTTCCGTAGATTAAGAGGTAGTGTCCGTAATCGTTTTTGTAACCAAGGCAGTGTGCCGGTTTTGTTTGGATGTGTGCGATTACCGGTTTTGATGTTGTGAGGCTTGCAGCGACATTTGTGTATTTTCTTTGTATTGGTTCAACCTTGTAACCAAGGCTTTTTGCTCCTTTGATTAGGTTTTCTGGGCTTGTGCCTCCTCCTTTGTACTCTTTGGTCTTGCAGGCTTTTTTACATTCCTTCTCGGATTTGAATCCGTAGAGTAATTGTATTGCCATACTGAGGCTTGTAGGGGCACAGGTATAGGCATTGTCCTGATAATCCATGGCCAATGGGGTTTTCTCGGTAGTGTTCAAGGTCACATAATTTGGCAACCTGTTATTTTTCAAGCGAAATATGTTGGTTGCCTTGAACAATCCATTGTATTCGCTTGGTCGGAGTTGAACCTCCTTTTTCTTATCAAGGTCTTCCATAATAACATAGTTTGGAAGCCGTTTCTCCTTTTTAATGAAAGCTTGAATCCTTTTACTTGCACTTAACATTTTTTCCTTACTAAATCGTGTCATCTTATCTATATCCTCCTACTATTTTTCTAATAAAATGGTTGAGCAGGGTATTTGCTCCAAGTCTTATTGGTCACCTTGAAACCACGGCAGATATAACCATATGCATCATAATAATCAGTACTTGGGTCACAATACACACTCTTACCCTTATATGATACACGGGCAAGACAATGCCCCTCACCTTTCCGATGAGCATGCACATAATACAGGTTGCAATTCTGAGTCACACCAGCCGCATCCATCATATACAGCATCAACCTTGTCGTATCACAACAATTTCCTCGTTTTTTCTTCAAGACCGTTGCAGGACTGTTATGGAAATTCGCATACCTTTTGTATTTTATGTTGTGACCAACCCAGTTCGCGATCAGTTTCGCACCAGCCAAACCGGTCTTGCCCTTTGAAACACTAACCGCCTTGGCTTTCACACTACTCGGGATACTCTGTAATGGTGTGTAGGTCTTGTTTGTGCTATTTTTCTTCGCAGTCGTGGTTGTTGTGGTTGTTGTCTTTTTGGTCTCGGTCTTGTTTGTGGTTTTCTTTGTACTTGTTGTTTTCACGGTTGTGGTCTTGGTAACCTTACCCCCAACACTAATACTCAACTCCTCGGAACAGGATTCATATATGTTTGTTCCACCATAATTGATATAAGCCTTGTACTTGCCGGGAGTATAGGTTATTTTCAAGCTTGCCACACCCTCGGTGTTTGTTTTCCTTGTATAGGTTTTTCGGTAGGTTTCAATATTATCATTAACTTTGTATAATGCGATACTGACCAATGCTCCTTTGAGGGGTGTGTCGGTTTCATCATACAATGTAACAGTTAATTTTCCAGTCTTGGGGTATGTGTAGCTGACATTTTTCCCAAGCAGGTATGTGCCTACACTGACCACCTTGGTATTGTTGCTGAAATTATCCAACTCCACCGTGTTCCTGTTTATCTCATGCATGTTCTTAACGGTTCTTTTCACATTAGCCGCGATAAGTGAATCCTCGCCAGGAACATGAACGTATACAAGGTCGTGTACGTTGTAATTGTTGTAGGCGTGGTCTATCAGGTTTGCGATGTCTGTTTCGACCTTGATTGTTCGGTTCCTTGTTTCTTTGAGTTTCATTGCGACGTGGTTGTATATTGTGTATACATGTTCTTCACTGGTTTCGATGTTTGCGATTTTGGGGCTTGCTTCGTTTCGTGATTGGTATTTGCCCCTTATCTCGTTGTATGTGCTGTTGTTGGGTGCGTCATCTGTTATGTACATTTCACCTGCTTTTTTGGTGAATGGTGCTTGCCAGTATGCGGTTCCGGTCCAGTAGTCGTAACCATCGTTTGAGGTGTTGTTCAGGCATCTTTGCCAGTAATTACTGGTTGTGCTGGTGTGTGTGCTTTCGGAGTAGGTTGTTCTTTGCAGTATCATAGGGATTGTTTGTCCCTTTGTGACGCTCAGGTTTAACCATCTGCGTGTTATTGTTTCGATTTGTGTTCGTGTGTATTCCTCGGTGCTTGGTGTGAGGATTGGGGCGCAGGCGTTGTAGGTTTCGGTTTCATCTATCTCGTAGTCTATGTTTTCCACGTTGTAGTTCAGGTCTAGGACCTCGGTGTGTATGTCTCCGAGTATTGGGTCGAGTTCGTGTTCGTAGAATGTTCTACCAGTATTATTGTCGTATATTCGGAGGATTGTGTGGTCTGGTATTAGTTGTCCGGTTGTGGTTATGTATTGTGGTGTTCCGTTCACGTAAGTGTAGTATGTGTCATCATCCAATTGGTTTTGTGAGGTTATTGAAACACCACTTATACTGTTTAGGTTGAATGTTTCCGTGTTTATTTGGATAGTGAGGGTGTATTCGTCGTTTGTTGTGTTGTAAATGTGTTGTATGTGGAATTTTACCACATCCTCCTCCCCTGTTAATCCGAGGCTTGATGCGTTCCATTGGCAAGTGTGCTCCCCATCTGTGATTATGTCTCCTAGTTGGTCGGTTAATTCGATTATGCAATCACTGGGGTTGAGTGTGGGGTAGGTAAGATTGTCCGGTACGGTTAGTTCCTCATCATCAAAGGTGATGTCATCGGTTTCATCATAATCGGTTAATCCTGTTGTGTCCGTGTCAGGCTCAGGTTCGGTGTTGGTTACAGGGAAAGTGTAGGTGTATACGAAGCTCCAGTCCTTGTTTTGTTTTTCAGGGTTCAGGAAATCAAGGTACCTGTGAATGTAATTGTTGTTACAGTCTTTCTCATACCTTGTTACGAAGACGTTCCCTGTTTCGGTTTCAATATACCTGAGCAGGGACATAAGGTTCATACTACCTGTTACTACGATTTTGCTCATACTGGCGCTTATGCAATCCTGCACTATGCCGATATCATAGTACCTGCCGAACCAGTATTCGAGACTGTTACGGTTCACGGTCACATCACCACGAGTGTTAACGGTGAAACCATTAGTTGTGGTTATTTCGTACTGGTTTGCAGGTGGAACATAATTCAGTTCCACGAGCACCTCCTCTGCTTCAAGACTTATCATATGCTCATCAACATCATAACTGGTTTGTGTGTTTATCACATACAAACAATTTGTGAGGTTGTCACCACCACTGACCCATACCTTGTTTCCAATCATGAACAGTTTTCTGAAATCATCTTCGGGTTCAAGGTAGTAGGTGAGGTTTATTATTTTGGCACCGCACATTTCATGTGTTTCTTCGATTTCTGCTTTTTCTGTGTCGAGGTAGGTTATGAATTGTTCGGTGTTGTCTAGGATTACTATCTGCATGTTTTAGCCTCTTTCCCTGTATGTTACTGATTGTAATAGGCAGTCTATGGTTTCGAAGTGGTATGCTCCACAGTGTAGTGTGAACCAGTCGGAGTTCATGTCTACTGCGACGGTTATGTCGTATTCTTGTGTGTCGCGGTATAATGTTGCTTTACGGGTTATTGTGTTTATTTCTACAAGGTCTCCTGTTTGGAATTGGTAATTGATCGCGAATGTTTGGTTGTGTACTGTTTCGGTTATTATTGGGTTGGTGTCATTTGGGAGGATTGTTATGATTGGTTGTACTTGGCAGATGCTGTTGTTGTATCCGTCGGCTCCGGTTACTGTGTCCGTGTTGGCATAACTGGTTCCGGCGGGTATTGTTAGTTTCACATCTCCAAGGTAATCCTTTAATTCGACACTGTTTTCGAATCCGTCTTCTGTGATGAAGTCCCAGTGTTCGTCAGGGTAAAGTGTTGGGAAGCTTAACTTGTTGGGGATTGGTCGGTTGTATTTGTCACGGTCGTTGGTTATTATCTTGCTGAATTGGTCGACGAGTCTTGTTGTTTCTTCAATGGTGCATCCATCTATTTCAACTCCTAATTTTATCTCCTTGGGGGTTATTGTTTGCAGGTATGCATCATTGGTGTCTGTTCCACTTATGCTTATGTAATCCACATCTGTTTTGAGGCTTTTAACATCCTCCAAGCTTGTGAGGTATGCTCCGTACCATGCGATCGGTTCATCGTTGATGTGACAGGGTGTTATTCCTAGGAGGTCGGTTATGTCAAGGAAGTATACTTCAACTCGGATGTTGTTGAGTGTTCCGTTGATGGTTCCGTTTGTGTAATTGTTCAGGAGGCCTAATCGGATTTCAAGGTCTTGAAGGTTTGTTAATTTTCCGAGTGGTATGTTCCATGTGTCCATCGTGTCTCCTATGCTATAGGTGGTGTCGGGTTCGAGTAGTAGGCTTCTTTCTCCTGTTTCACCTGTTGGTGTTCGTATTTGGGCTGTTGCGATTACTTGTTGGTTTAGTGTGCCGTCCCATAGGATTCGTATTCCACGGATTGCATACTGGTCTCCTGTTTTGAATGTGTCTGGGAATGGGAAGTCACTTATTACCCATTCATTGGTGTGACCGAGTTCCGGTATGTTTACTGCGGATGTTCCGGTTGTGGTTATTGTGTTTTCTATTGGGTAGGGGTGGTTGTTCTGTCTCACTAGGCCGTTCCTGAGGTAATCCGTGGTTTCGGTTAGTACTGGTTCGGTGAAGTTTACTGTGAAATCCTCTGGAGTGTGGTCACTGTTTTGACCTGTCATTATGATGTAGACCGGATAATCCTTGTTGTACTTGAATGTGGTTTCAAGGTTCTGTGATTCTTCAATATCAACATCCCAACCATTAGTATCTATGTACAATGGACAGTTCGGGTTTCGTGTGTAAGTTATCTCGGGGAAGTTACTCCAGTACTTGGCGTTTTCAAGTATTGTGGTCTCGGTTAGGTTACTGTAATCATTTTCATCATACAAATTAGTGTAATGGGTATTCGCACTTGTCGGGGTAGTGTTTGTGTACCCAATCACTGTCTCCGGTACATTGTTTGTTTCAGTCTGCACCTGATATGTTTCAGTATCCCAGTCAAGGTAAACCTGCCACAGGTAATACTCAGTATCCGTTTCATTATATAGTATGAAGTGTACTGTATCCTTCATAGTCTCCGGTGCATCAGGAGTCACATCCGCACTTAACACTAATTGTGCATTCCTGAGTTCCGGCTCGGATGCAGTATAATACCACAAATAACAAACTTTCTCCTCTAATTCGGGGACGGTTATTACTGGTTCCCCATCATTAAAGGAGACACTACTCATATCCACAAGACCATCAGGTACCTGATTGTTGAACACTCCTATTCGCATATTCCTGTTCAGGTCATACAATACTTCCTCTGTCGTATCATCTATCCTGATGGTGAGGCTGCTTTGTAGTGTGTAATTGAGGCCATCACCAAGACGATCCAATTCTTCACTTGTTAGTTCCTTGATTATTGCATTCGGTTTTGTGGTTACTCCGTCTTCGGGGTGGCAGATTATTGGTATGTGTGTTGTGGACCGGTCTCCGTTGGTTTCATCACCTATGGTTAGGGAGTAATACAAGACTCCCTCGTACAGGGGTTTTAATATGATTTCAGTGCTTTCATGTGTGTTGAAGAAACCAACCGGATAAGTGCCTGTGCCACCAGACCATTCGCCCATACCACTGATTACTATTCTATCGAAGGGGTATGCGGTTATTTTTGCATAATCATTGTTTGTGTCGAAATCAGGGCCGAAGAAATCCGCTGAGATTGTGAGGGGGTGATTTACATTCTTTGGCCATATTGGGATATTGTTACTGTATTGGAGTGTGTTGTCATCGTTTGTGGTCATGTACCCGCTTGGTGGGTTGGTTACGGTGAATGAAACATCTTTTTCAGCATACTCGGACGATAAGTGGAGGTTGTATTCTCCGGTTTCTTGGAATAATAATTGTAGCCGGAGTGTTGCTTGTGATTTCGTACTGGAGAACATAGGCCACCATGCCTCCCCCGCGTATATTCCGTCATTGTTTAGTCGGCCTTCGTTGAGTACTCCAGGTATTGTTGGTATGCTTATTCGTAGGTTGTAGTTGCTCATGCTTAGGTTGCTCACGGTTATGTCGAGGTAGGCTCGGTATCCCTTGTACAGGCCGGTTTCTTTGGTTGTTATTGAGGTACTGATACTGTACTCGGGTAGTGTGTAGGTTATTACTATTCGTATGAATTGTAATTGTAGGTATCCCCGGTTTGTGGTTGTGTTTTGTTTGTATCTTAATTGGAATCCAAAGTTTGTGTTGTTGATTTCTTCAATCGTGAATGTGTCGTTGAATGTTGTTGTGCAGAGTGTGTTGTTGGTTGTGGGTGTTGTTCCGGGGTGGGTGTATTTGTTGTTGGTTGTTGTGAGGTATGGTCGTCCTAGGTAGGGTGTTTCTGTTGTTTCGGGTAGTAGTTGTTGTTGGTATTCTACTTGTATGTTTTGTATCTCGGCGGCTAGTGGTAGGTTGATTTGGAAGTTTGTGCAGGTTATTAGTGCGGGTGTGTTTTGTGTTTCGTTTTGTGTGCCGATCAGGTTGGTGGTTGCTGTTGTGTTGGTGTTGTTTTTGAGTTGGTCGAGGTTGTTCCAGTTTGTGGTGTTGGTTTCTGTGGTTTGTGTGATTGTTTGGGGGTAGTATGTTTTTGTTTGTGTTGTCATATTGTTTTTTCTCCTTTTCTTTTTTTTTTGTTCGACTGTTGATTTATTAAATGGGGGGGGGGGGTTTTTTTTGTTTCGTTATACTCAAGTATAACGAACCAAAATGGAATAGCAAGTTTTACTGTAACTGGTTTAAGTGAGAATACAAGTTTTACTGCCTCTTATAGTAATGTTTCTGCTTCTTGTACTGTGAATGTTTACCTATTCTATGATACTGCAAATACAGACAATACAAGCCAGTATACAGATGCTTATGAGTACTGGGAAACCCAATCCAGTTTCACATTCACCATAACACATAATACTGACCATTACACAATAAGCCACACAGATGGTGGATTTATGGGAGTTTGTATACCAACTGCAACAACAAGTTGGGATAATTATGTATTCTCTGCTGAAATATTAGCAAATGGTAGTAACACAGATTATGGTGGAGGATTAGGCATAATCAAACAAGAAAATGTAGGTACTGGTGTAGGATTAGTTCAACCAAACAGTACAACTGGAAAACACACATATCTGCAAAACTTGAATAATAGGAATGGAACAGTCTTATCTCAAACTGTTACAAGTAATTATGTTGTAGGGGATTATCATACTCATAGACTTACAAAACAAGGAACAATCCTAACATATGAAATATTACACGAAGATACAATAATATTCACTAATACAATTACTATTAACAGTACACAAGCGACAGAATGTGTTCCTTGTTTAACAGTTGGAAGATGGGATACCAGTAATTTCAAAAACATTAAAGTGAAACCATTATAATGGTTCAACTTTAATCTCTTTTATCAAGCATTCTGTACTGTTAGTATTCATACAGATATAATATTCCATATGAGTATAAGATTGACTTGTAGCAGTCTGATTGGAAAGAATACTGTTCCCATTTTCATCATATATATTGAAAATCCTACTGCTTCCATTTATATCAATCACAAAATAATAATATGATTGAGTAATATTAGTATTTGCATTCATATCTAAATATGCACTACTACTGTTATTTATGAAAGCATTCAATTTGTTTGTACCCCATAATCTCATTAGTTCGTATTTGGAAGTGTTATCATTATCCTTTATCCATAATCCGAACTGATTGTATGCAGAATTTCTTGTTAACTTCATTTTGAAAGTTACACGAATATTATCATCATCTTGAATGCTTGGGATTAGGAAACCGATGAATGAGTCCGAATTTGATGTTTTTGACATCACATAATGGTCTGTATCGAATGTAAGGGTTGCTCCCCCACTACCTTGTAATATTACATTATTTCCATATTGGCTTGTTTGGTCAGATGAACAATCATCGTAGAATAATAATCCTTTTACAGTACAAGTAGCAGTAGCATTCATATAGGTTGCAGTAAAAGTTACATCAGAACTAACCCCCGTAACATTGAAAATAGCGACCCCATTAGTGTTCGTTATACTTGAGTATTGCGAAGTACCATCACTCAAAGACACAGTAGCACCACTCAAAACCACACCATCCATCAACAAAGTACACTCCAAAGTAACACTACCACCAACAGCAACATAACTATCTGCTCCAAATGACAAACTATAATCATGACTTACATCAACTCCATCATAATTCACAGTCCAAACAGTAACACCTTCACCATTAACAAACTCAACATTACCACTCACACTAGAATCTATCATAATCCACTCATCAGAACCTGTCAAGTCAAGCACATTACCCAAGCACCTGACACTACCAGGACTGACAGTAAACTTCTCCATAACTATTCACACTCCACTAAAACGCATCTTACGTCCTTTCAACATACTCTTCATCTGACTATCATACCGTTGAAAATCCTTATTCTCAACGAGCAACCTTATCAACCCCTTATCACCAACCGCGGATTTAAGCCAAATCATCAACTCATCCTCAGAAACACCCCCCGGCACATTCACTAAATCAAGAGTGATTGTCTCATTCACATTCAACTCACCACTACTCTCAACCGTGTAAGTGTTATCATACTCAACAGCACCACCACTAACAAAATTAGGGTCATACGGCAGTTCTTCACCACCAAAAACACCACCCAAACTTGTGATTTTATCCCATTCCGCCTTTGCCTTCGTATAAGCATCCTTGAATGGTTTCACAATCTTATTCACAAGTCCTGAAAGAGCACTGCTCACTTTACCCGGTAACTGTTTGAAAGAGTTATACGCCCCATTAACGGTTTTCTGTGCCTGAGCCTTTGCATTACTAACCCATTGACCACCTGCGGTTGTTATACTATTCACAACACCCTTCAAAGCACTAAGCGCCTTGGATGGTAATTGTTTTAAATATGTGATTACTCCTGTTACGATAGCTTGTGCTTTCTGTTTTGCATTATTCACCATCTTAGTGAAAGTACTTGTTAGGATGGTTGCTAATTGTGTTAGGATGGTTCGCCAGTAAGCGGTGATTGCCCCCCATATTAGTATAATGGCTTGTTGGAGGTTTATCTGACCATTGATGAGTGATTGGAATACGCTTATGAGTTGCCAAATCACACTAATCACTGACCTTATCGGAGCGGTGATAGCATTCCAAGCCCAACCAATACCATTAATCAAGGCTAGTACTATGTCGAAGTTTCCGCCTAGGTTCACACCGAAGAAACCTAAAACTGCATCTATGGCGGGTTGAACCGCACCGGATAGGATCGTCCATGCATCAGTCATTGCTTGGATGAAGGCTTGAACATCAGGATTATTAATAAAGGCCTCCCATAACCTGTAAAGACCAGCACTTATAGCATCAAGCATTCCACTGACATCATCCCACCATCCGAAAGCATTTCCGACTTCATACACGATTACGATTAAGGCGGCGATTGCGGCGGATATTGCGAGTATTGGCCATAATGCTGCATTTTCGGCTATGGCTAATCCTCCAAAGGATACGGCGGCGGTGTCTGCTGCGGCGGCCTCAGTAGTAATACCAAGGGCGGATGCCACACGGGCGATTGCTCCTTCACCTTCAAGTGCATTGGTAAGGGTTTGTTGAATATTAAAGCCTTTCATGGTATCAGTCAAGGTTTTAAGTCCATTGATTTGTAAAGCAAAACTACCCGCACTGCCAATCAATCCAATGAAACTGCCCAATGGTGATAATACTCCGTTTAGGCTTAGGCTTACATCCTCCCAAGCCGCCCCGAGTTGGTCGGTCAAGGTCTTATGTTCGGCTTCTTCATCCGCGAGTGCTTGTAATTGTCCTTCGTATTGGCCTGTTATTTCGGTTGCATGGTCGAGGCTTCCTGTTTGCATTCCGAGGGATTGTTCCAGTTTCCGTGTGTCTCCATCACACTCTTCAAGTGCTGATGACAAACCAGATAATGCGGCTCTTCCACCACCATATTTTTGGGTAGCAGCCGCAATAATCATACTGCTTTGGTCAACATCAAACCCTAATTCCTTGAACTGGCTATCATATTTCCGTAGGAATGTGTAGTAGTTCTCCATTCCCCCAACAGTATTTGCATTTGCATAGGCGAGTGCATTAAAACTGCTACTTACATTGTTCATATCTACACCGAGTACGCCCAATTCCTGAGCAAGACTGTTAGTTTTCTGTGCACCCAATCCGAAGGCATCATTAATACGGTCAATATTAGTAGCGCTTGCTCCAAGGTTCTCTGCACTTACTCCCATCTGGTCAAGGCTTTTGACGTACATCATGGCTTCATCATTAGGGAAAGTAGCATTACTGATAGTATTAATCAGGCTTACCATTTGTGGCTCGGCTATGCCGGTCTGTGTGGCTAATTGCCCAACACTGATCGCCGCAGTATTCATATCCTGACTCATGCCCTCGGCCTGTGCACCAACTTGACCAACCTGCTCGCTTAATTGTAGGAGCATACTACTATTGATAATGTCAAGGTCATTGCCTAATTCTTGTACAGCTGTGTCTGCTCCAGTCACGCTCTCTTCTAATTCACCTGCACTTGCCGCGGCATCATTGAATGGCACGCTTCCGATTTGTGCTCCGGCATCGATTAATCGTTCGACTTCTTCGGCGCTCATCCCGAATTCGGTGGCTAATTCATCGATGCTGGAACTGTCGATGCTGCTTACTGCATCTTGGAAGCCGGTGACGTTTTCTTCCATGCTCGTAAAGTCACTGGATACTGTGTTGGCGGTGCCTGATACACTATCGGCCATGCTGGTGACCGAGTCGGTGACTGATGAAAATACATTGCTTACGTTGTCTACGGCTTGTAGTATTATTTCTATTAATTCGCTCATTTTTGTTCACTTCTTGAATTTTACCCCGTTGGCTTCCGCAAGGGCTTTGACTTTTGTATCTAATCCTTTAAGGAACGAGTATTTATGTGCACTCATTATGTTTAGGAAGGCATTTTGCAAGAGTGTTCCTTCATTTATATTACTCACTATCTTTAAACCGTCACAATGAGCTTGATATAGTACTATTGCTTCATTCGTTTTTGCGAAATTGTTTCACCATAGTCAAGTCATCATCACTTAAACGGCTTACATTGATGACTTCTGTGAATAAGAGTTCCGGTAACCCAACGACCATATTCTGTACTTCATCGATGGTTACTTTTTCACCATCAACGGATAAACTGAGGGCTACTGCCTTATACATTGCCTCGGATTGTGCCTTGGTGAATTCGCCGGTGTTTATGTCAACATCATTCATATTAGTCTGGACGGCTTCCCTTTTACCATTACGCATATTAACCCGTATCTGTAACGGCTTCTTCTCTATTACTTGAAGCTTGCTTAATTCACCACTAGTCAACGGACGAAGCCTAAACTGGGCCTCCTTACCATCAAAATTAATCATCACTTCTTGGATATCATCCACTCCAAGGGTTAACTTTTGTATCATATCCTTATTACTCATTAATAACACTCCCAAATTTATTAAAAAAAAATTTTATTAAAAGATAATCATGATCCAACTCTTTTATTTGGTTTTAAAAAAAAAGCACCACACAATCCCCTTCTTATTTTTTTTTGGTATGGTGGTGCTAAAAATGGTTCTTTTAGTTGTTTTGTTAAAATTCTTATTCGATTAAAGCTTCCTGATTATTCACGAGTTTCACGTACATGTCAGTCTCAACCTCAGTCTCACCATCCAATAATGTGACAGTGTCACTGCCCAGGCTCTCAAGAGTGAGTGTGGCTTCAATCGCATCCACTCCGCTAAGGTTATACTCCACACGTAAAGTGCACTTTGGGAACAATATCTTACAGGACAAACTGCTCTCCTCACAATGTGCAATATTAACCTCTAATGGCACTTGCAAGAGTTTGCAACTTGAAGGTTCTAATGCATCAACTTCACCATACTCCGCGTTAAGGATGCTTCTACTTGTATCACTTGTGAGGGTAGTTGTGATGCTTACGCTATTCTCACGCTTACCAGCCTTTGCCCTTATCTGAGGATACCTGCTGCCAAGGCCGATTGTGCTGTCCACGTTATGATTATTTTTCCCCTCGAAACTGAAAGCAGTGCTCACACCATCCAAGGCAGCATTATTAAGTTTGAGGCTGACATCATAGAACATGATGAACAAGTCCTCATTAGTCAATGCATCAGGCTCTGTGAAGTTCGCATTTATCGCTGCTTTCTCAGTCTTATAAATCCAATCAGCACCCACAGTCATACTCTCATCACTTACTTCAAGAGTGAGTTTATCACATAATAAACCATAAACGTACTTTGTGAGCATATCATACGCGACCATTGCACGGAAAGAGTGTAATTCTTTGCCTTCGCCACCATAATACTCATGAGTATGCACAGTAGCGGCACTTGCACCAGCAGTATATTTATAATTATCAAGATACCCAAGGAAATACCAAGCCAACTGCTGCAAATCAGCATCCGCGCTAGTGCTGCCAGTTGGGTTCATTACCCCTGCTCTGGCACGCTTATTCATCCTACTTGAACCTGATTTAGTTACTGGTTTATCATTAAGTTTGAACTCCACACTCTCCGCATGGTTCCAAAAATCAGGGTCGAAGCTTCCAGTGCTTACGGTGGTATCTCCATAGGTGGTTTCGACTTCTAATCCAAATCCTCTATTCATATTATCATTATTCTCCTAAATTTTGTTTGCAGCATAATCTCCAATCTATTATATGGTTCACATTCAAGACGGCGGCGACTACCGGCAACCGTTCACTCTTGTTATTAACATCCACAGTACCAAGAGGATAAAAGGTTTCCAATGTGATGTTACGGATTAACCTTGTTCCTGGCAGTTCCTGGTTTTGTATTGTTTGCCAGTTACGTTGCACAGATAGTATTACCCTTGTCGCAAGGTTCATAGTAGCCTCATTCGCATCCTCCAATTCCGGCTCATAAGCGGCACAATTGAATTGGAATGGTGTGGTCAATTCCATTGTCCTGCTTATGTCGGCTTGGCGGTTTGGTCTTGTTTCGTGCTGGTACATCCAGATGAATGGTTCGTCAATATGCTCTTCTTCAAGGTAAATCCTTTTGAAGGTTTGTACATCATTGAGTATTCCATCATCAGTCATTTCGGCTTCTATGCAGCCGGCTAGGATAGTTTGTAATGTTTCCATTCCAACTACTATATTACTCATCCCATCACCTCACTTATTGCTCGTAGGAAATAACCTTCGAGTCTGCCATTAACATCATCAAGGCTATCTTCTACGAAGTGTCTGCCTTTTATTCCTGGATGATGCACTATGGTTACTGGGTGTTCTGCTCCTTCCCAGTATAAAGCCTTCTTATTGGTTGGGGTTATGGTGTAGGGTCGTGTTCCCTCGTTTACCCATTGTGCATATACGGCGGGGGTTTTAATAACCGCCTCATCAGATGTAAGGGATTCAACAAACCAGGACTTCAACAATCCATGGTCTACCGGACTGTTACGCATCAAGACCCTTATCAGTTCCTGACTGCTATACTCCAAGCCCTTCTGTTTAGCCTGAGCCACCTTATCATGACTCAACTTACTAGTCAAGCCTGATGTGTCGATGTTGATGGTGAAGCTCGCACACACTTTTAATCCCTTCCTGTGATTGCGAGCACACCAATACTATCTGGCTCGGTTGAAGAATCCTTAACGAATGGTCGGAGGTCTTCCTTAAGGTCATCGGTGAAGATATTGCTTGGCACGTTTTGGATCGTCCAGTCATTAACCTTGATTATTGGGCTGTCGCGTTTCTGGATTGCGAGGCTTACCATGTTGCTGGTTAATCTTAGACAAACATTCCTTATTGCGTCTCGTACTGTATCATCGGTATAGTTGCGGTTAGTGTACATGTTAATCAAATCCTCTGCTTGGGATATCCAGTCACTAACAATCGTTTCTAGTTTTTCTGTGTCATCCTTTTCAAGATTCAAGTGCTTTGGTTTGAGTCCATGGAAGTTTATCACATCATCTACACTAATCCACATAATTGTTCACCATATAATAAAAAAATATACAGGAGGACTTTATGGAAGTTCCCCTGTACGAATGTATTCATATAAAAATTTTCTGTTACGTTTTACCACTATTGGCAATTCATCAAAGGGTAGTAAATCCTTCTTTTTTGCCTTATTGGTTTTCTTGTTTTTGGGTTTTTCATCAGCCATACCACTTAATCCTCCTTTAGACTAGGTCCTCGACCGGGTCTTCAAAATGAATGACGTCCTTTATCTGTTCAACTGTTTTTTCAAGGGCTTCAACCCTTAGTTCCAATTCCTTAATCTTCTTCTTTTGACTCATAGACATAAATTAATCACACCTTAAAAAAGGGTTTAATATCCTACCAAGTTGTGACTTATTCGAACTCATTAACAGCACAATCCGCAACGATAAGACTGTCCGCCCATTGAAGACTTGCAGCACAACGGATACGGTAGTAGTAATTAGTTAATTCCTGTGCAACGATACGGTCAGGTTCAACACTAAGATCTTTGTATACACCATACCACATGAATTCAGGAACAGTGAGGATGCTTGGGATTGCACCGTGCACGGTTCTTCCATCAGTTGCATCAAGTACTGGAGCATATTTAACTGGGATTCCTTTGTATTGGAGTTCAGTATTATTTAATAAGGAACTGTCTCCGAGGCCGGTTTCACGGTCAATAAGGTAATCATGATAAGCATCCTTGATTTCCCATGGAACATAAAATACAAGGTCCTTCATCAGATTAGCTTGTCTGTAAGCAACTGGCATTTTACCAATCATAGCATCAAACATGCTGGTGATACCACCACTGGATAAGTCGAAGTCACCATCTCCATTGCTGTAGTTTTCGGATTTGATAGTGTTAGTTGCTTGTGCCAACCAACCATCAAAAGTACTGAATAATGGGTCAGCAATACTGTTATCAGTGTAAGTGCTGTCACCGAATACGCATAAAGCTTCAAGGTCAGTACCCACAGCCTCACCCATCATAGTCAAGAGGGTGGTTTCAAATTGTTCTTTTTCAATATTGTCTTCCTTGTCATCATCAAGGATGCCGGTCAATGCTTTCAACTTTGTACTGATAAGTTGTGCCTTACCGAAACCAACAGTAGCACTGGTTAACTGGTCCTCGGTGTCACCATTACTATCATAACCATTCTGCAATACACGACCAACAATCTTGGTACTGGATACTACTTGGTTCATCGCATTCATTCTGCGGAAACTTGCATCATTCAAGATAGTCTGGTTTATGATCGCAGCTCTCATGAAAGTGTTAAATTGTTCATCATTCAATAATGCTCTTGCAGTATTCATATCACTTCTCATTGATTTGAATACTTCTTTTTCGTTTTCGTTTACGATTTGGGATAATATTTGCTCGTTACTCATAATCATGCACACCCTTTTGTTATTTTTTTCTGGTTCCGTCTGGGTTTCTTCCAAGGAACTCGTAGATACTGGTTTTTCTGGCTTTCTCGGAGGATAGGTTGTTGTGTACTGGTTCGGCTTTGGAGCCTTTTTCAGCTACTGGTTCAGCCTCAACCTCAGCCTCTTCCTCTTCTTCATCTTCTTCTTCAGCCACTGGTTCGGCTGGTTCTTCAACAGGTTCTTCAACCTCATCCACTTCTTCCTCTTCTTCTTCGGATTTCAAAGCCCCCTCATCACTGATTGGGGTTAAAGCCTCGGTTAAAGTCTGTTTAAACTCTTCCTGCATGGATTTGAAAGCTTCGGCAAAGTCAGATTTCATTGAAGCAATTTCGCCTTTTAATTCGGTGACCTCACTTTTCAATGCCACAACCTCAGCCTCCTCGCTCATACCCATAGCAGAGAGTACTTTAGATTTTAATGATTTAACATCTTCTTGGTTTTCCATCATATCACCATTTACTTCACAGAACATGCTATCATGCAAGCACGGGGACTTGACCAGGCTTACACTTAGCACTACTGGGTCAGGCACATCCCGTATAAGGCTGTTGCCTGAGCTACTAACATCTTTACAACTGCAAGGCATACTCACACCGGGGTCGCTTTTTAATGCGGCCAGGTACTCGTCTGCCCTTGACTTGGTGAAGACACTAGCACTATATCCAGTATAACCACCATCTAACGCGGTTCGTATAGCGTCGGGGTGTGTTATGTGTGAAGTGACAAACCATGAACCCTTGGGGTAGGATTTGAGGCTACCGTTGAGTGTGGTCATGGTAGTGTCTTCAGTTAGTAAGAATGAATCACGGGGTTCGCCTACCTTGATGCCGTTGCGGGTTAGACCATGTTCATGGTCTATGTACCTGTAGTCTTGGTAGGTTTGGGCGAACCTCTTTATTTGTTCACGTGTGAGTGGCGGTTCTCCATTCTCGTAGTCGCAGTCATGTGCGTCTGGTATCATGACTGGTGCGGTTAGGAGTATTGTGCCGTCACTGAGTGTTTTTATTGTTTTCATAATTATCAAAAAAAAAAATTAATAAGATTTTATATTTTTCGAAAGCATATTTTGGTGCTTTCTTAATATACACTCAAAGCAATTCAAAAAAAAAATAAAAGGGATGGAAAACAGAAATAAGCATAACACTAAAAAAGATGAATGAGGGAAATGGAATTGAAAAAAAGGATTAAAAATAAAATAAAAAAAGATAAAAATGGATAATGAGAATGGGTATAGTTAATCCTCATCCTTACCTTTTTCTTCTTTTATTTTTTTGATTAAGTTTTCCATTTTTGCATATTGCTCTGTTTCATCGATAGTTATTTCTTCATCAGTCATAATAATACCTCTCAATGATAAATCCTTTTTCACGCCATTCTGGTTTGGAAAATTCTTTTATTATCATATTACCTATTTCTTCTTCTAAGAACAGCCTAATAGATTCATTATCGGTTTTAAGTTCACCCTTTTTCACTAACTCTTTACCCTCTTTCTCAACATCTTTATAAATCTCTTCGAATGTTTTGTCAATTTCTCTTTGTGTGAAAAATTGAGCTTGTTGCAAACCTAATTCTTCTTCAGCATGGATGTACCATATCTCATTAGGGCTTGCGACGAAGTGATCCGTCCCTGCTTGAGCCCTGTAAGTCTTAATATCTTGAGCACTTGGGAATGAACCTCCTCCTACAGACCCTTGTTCTGGAGGGTGAGTGTGGACGGATCCTATGTTTTTACCATTTTCTGTGAATGTGATTCCTCCTTTTTTACCTCGAATCTCTGGGGTGATTAGTTTACCAGTGTTTATGTCAAATTGGTACCCGTACTCTACCTTATTATTAAATCTTTTTTTAGCCCATTTCTGGATTGTTGGTATCAACTCTTCAGTAGGCATTTTAACCTCCTTGTGGAGATCTTTAATTGTTTTCCGTGCCAATTCTACAGGAGCTTCTCTAGATTTGGATGGGGCTTTTGTCGGTTCAGATTTTGTTTTGCCGATGGCTTTTTCTTTTAACTTGTTAATTTTAATGGTTTTTTGTTTAATCATCTTATTGATGGCTTCTTTCTGTTTAGATGTAACATTTTGATTGTTGATTAACCATTGTTCAGACTCTTTAATGCTTCTTTCAAAGAATTCTAATTGCTTTTGTTCTTTCTTTGTAAGATTTTGCTTTATTTGTTTGGGGGATGGTTCCATGGTCTCTCCTTGACCTAACACTTCTTCCACACTTGGCAACTCCACACGCACAAGGTCATCCTCACGGAACGGACTGAAACTAGGGGCTTCATACCCAACAGGCACAACAAACGGGGCATGACTGCAACGACAATTAATCCACTCCTCCAAAGGACCACTCGTATCACCAGGATACCTTAAACCATTACTATAAGTTTCACCAACAGGTATTATCTCACCATCAATCTCCACATGACTGTCACGGGTACGGTCATCACCTGCGGCGATCCATTGAGTATACTCCACACACATATCCTTGTAAGTGTCCTGTATCGCCTTGTTATGGGCGTTATGTACTTCGGTACGCGCTATCCTTTGAGCTTCCCAACTGCTTAACTGGTCGAACCTTCTGGTTAACTCGTCCCTTATTTGGTTGATGCCGTAACCACTCTTGTAGCCTTCGGTGATTATTTGGTTCAGATTATTATCTATTCGGCTGATTGTGTTTTCACTTGCCTTGAAAGTATTATTTAATAAGGATTGTTCGGCGGCGGGGATTGTGCCGAATAAGCCCTCCTTGTCATCTCGTTTGATAAAACCAGTGATTGGAATTATTGTCTTTGATTTGAAAGCAACATGTGTTAAGTTACTATGATTAACCATTCTCCTTGCTTCAGCCTTGCCCAGTTCATACTCCTTTAATATGTGTTTTTCAAGGATAGCGTAGTATTCCTTGTGGGCTTCGTGGACTGGGGCGAGCATCAGGTCTATATGGCCTTGCCGGAGTTGGTAATCGCTCCAGTACTGGTTTAAGCCCTGCAAGACTTCCTTTTCAAGGTTTTTGAATAATCGACCTAACTCAATCTTTAGGAGGTTCTCATTATTCCTTGACCTTTTCTGTGTCACTTTCGCCCTGAGTATGCTCAGGTTCACTTCCGCTGGCAATGGTGTTGTCAAGTGTATCACCTAAACTGGATAAGATAGTATCAACTTCAAGGTATGGATTGTTCTCGGTATTATTCCATACTTGTTCCAATGGCACATTATTCAAGTACCTGCTGTTGAGATAGTAATCATCAGGGTCAGTTATGTTGAGTCCGAATTTCGCTCCGAAATTATCAATCAGTTCCTTGATGGTCATTGCTCCTCTTTGGAATAAGAACTCCGCCAATGCCAAATCCTTATTGTAGTCTACTGGAGCCACTTCTAAGAGGTGGAACTTCCAAGTAGCTACACCCAGTTCCTCGGCGAGGTTTTGTATTAGGTCCTCCATTTCGGCCTTGATAGGTGCGATGGTACCATACTTATAACTTGCCATTGTGGACTCGCTATTACTGCCGTTCAGGTTTCCACTATCGAATATTCCAAGCCTGCTTGGGTCTACGTGGTGGGCATGCAATACTTCATCCCTTGTGTCTTTACGGTACATCCTGAAGTGTCCTTCCTCAGTCTGCACACTCAACGGGGTAATATTCAAATCAACATTACCCTCCTCACCTTCACTAGGTATAGTGATGCATATTGCACTGTGTGGGTTTTTTATGACTTCCTTGATTTGTTGGCCAATCTTATACCGTAGTGTCTGTGTGATGTCGTAATCCTCATTCACACTACCGTCACTATTAAGTGGTTCTTCATCGTAATCCGCGAAATCCCCAGTGACAGTAATAGCAAACCTTGGCATACCGTAGTTCTCAAAGAAACTATTATTGTATTTGACTGCTCCAATATCCCCTTTGATACTGCCGAGACAGGATACTATTGGTGGCCGGCCGTAGTAGTCTGTGCCTGGAGCATATTCCATACTCCATAATAATTCATTCGCTCTCCTCTCCGGGGGTAATGTGTTATATGGTGCCCATTCTCCAGTATCAGCATCCAAATCACATAACACACCATCCTCATCATAATTCTTACCATACAATACAAACCACACACGGTGGCCTCCAGGGGTGGTGTGCAGTACTCTTTTCAAGTCGCTGTGTCGGCGGAGAGTGTGTGCTGGGATATGCTTCACTCTTCTAATATCTGATTTGCTAGTGTCCTCGCGGATAACCTCTAATGCACCATACCCAATACTTCGGCGATCATAAACCAGCCTCTGCAAGTTGGTGTTAATGCTTGGTGTAGATGCTTCAAGGAACTCAACAAACCTCTCCTTTTCAGCTTCGAGGGGCTCAACATTCTCTATTGGGCCGAGAGTGTAATCCACACCAGTCGCGTCGACGGCCACAGCCTCCACACAACTCGCATGATAAGTGTAAAGGTCCAACAATTCCACAAGGTCATGCGGATTATACTTCGGATTAAGTATCCCCTTCCCATATTGGAAGTTACGGTCCACTACGGCTTTGCTCCCGGTGGCTGGGTCTACTTCTGCTTTCAAACTATGTTTTTCCAATTCCAACCTGTCCACCACATGGACTTGGTCTGTGTCATCTATTGTTACTATGAAACTATCACTCTTCATTATAATTCACCAAAAAAAAAATTTTTATGCTTTTATTCTGCGTTTCGGTCTTAACCAGTGCCTTGCACTTCCGGTGGCTGTGTCAACCATATCATCGGCTCCGCCTTCTTTGCCGGTGAATGCTACGAGCTGGTCTATCAGGTCAATATTCCACTCCGCCTTGACAAAATAACATTTATGGTCTTCAGCTATGGCTTCAAGGTCGAAGCTTCTTACATTCTTTTTCAGATTTACCTTATCGGACCTGATATGATATTTCCGGAGGTCTTTCTCGTTACGAAACCTGCTTATTAAGAGTTTACTCCCTGAACCTGGTTCCTGTTCAATCTTGATCATCACTCCTCGGCCGTCCTTGTGTGCGGTTTTTTTGAACTTTTTCAATACTTCATTGGATGACCAGTTGCCGTGTACTAGGTCGATGAAGTACAGGTTTTCACCATCATAACCAGTCAGGAGGCCGCTGGTTTGGTCTCCATCCTTACCAGATGCGGCGAAGTCCCAGTACCTGAGTAATGGTAAATCCTTTGGCAACTCCTTCTTACTGATTTGATTATAAATCCGGTGGGTGGTTTCGTTCATAAACCATTCACGTTTGAAGATATTACCATCACGCTCTACTGGTTGTCCTTGGTAGATAGCGTTGAAGAGATAACTGCCCATTGCTCGTTTCTCTGCCATCAACCACTCCACACTACGTTGGGCGGGCCATAATGCTTCACCTACTTTGCGGCCGAGGATGTCATCAGGACTGTCGCAGATAGCGGGTATGTTTAGGTCTACCCATGTGTTTGGGTCGATACTGCCACCATTCCGCAATATGTGTAAGGCTTCCTTGGCATTGATTGTCGGTTCGGTCTCTCTTATAATACCATGCAAATCCTTTAGGTGTAATCGTTGTGCTATGACTAGCATTATTGGTGGCAAACCATTACTCCTGCGCTCCAATCTTGTCTTCGCAGTACCTCCAAACCAATCAGCCAACCTCTGTTGCTTCACTTGTGATTCGGCATCAGCAACATTCTTGATTGGATCGTCCACAATGAATAATCCTGCACCGAAACCAAGTATTGAACCCCCCGCACCTACCGCTAACATTTGCCCACGATAGGGGTGGTTTAGTTTGAATTTGTTCTTTGCCTTACTATCTGTGCTTAGGCTTACTTGGTAGGGGGATAGTCCGCCGTAGTAGTTTAGTACGTCTTTGACTTGTCCACCGAACTCTGAAGCTAATCCTTGACTGTATGCGGTTAGTATTACTTTGTCATTGGGGAAGTGTGCAAGGAAATATGAAGCAAAATTCTTGGATATGAGTGTGCTTTTTCCATGACGTGAGGGCACACCAAGCAGTATCTTGCTCACTCTTCCTTGTAGTGCGTACTGCAGTAATTCAATTATCAGAACGTCGAAGTCCCTAGGCTCCCAGTACCCATTGTTGATATATATGCTCCACCTTCCAAGGCCGAGTGTGCCGTGGTTTGTGTTGCTTATCTCTTCAGCGGTTATCATTCTCGCTTATCCTCAAGTATTTTCTTCATTAGTTCTAGTTCCTTGTTCATGAACTCCGGACTGGTCACATCAACCTCACCAGTGAGAGTGGCATCTGCATTGATGTTGGCTTCCATTTCCTGTTTCTCTGCTACAACATAAATCTCAGGGTCTTTCACTTGTAATAAATATTGATGTGCTAACCAACTGGTACTCTCACTTATATGGCTCAGATGTTCCCTTTCAAATTTAGCACTTGCTTTTAACCAGTTAATATAAAATTGTCGATATTTACCAGATTTCGCCTTTTTACCTTTCTGTATCCAATTATATAAAGTCTTCCTATCAATGCCTACAATGTCTGCACAACTTTTCTGTGTTAATCCTTCTGCATGGAGTGTGCATAACTCTTCGCATAATTGTTCATTGAATTTTGTAACCATATTTTATCATTCCCCTATTTCCCACTATATAGTGGGGAATCATTCATTAATTAGTGTATTATGTTGAAGTAAACATTTATCAGTATTGTTATAATGGTTAGTCCTACTCCTACAACCGCTAACAAGCTACTTACATGGTTGTGGTTGTCGATGTTGGTTTGTTTTTGTAGTGCGAGTTCGGTTTCGATGGCTTTAAGTCTTAATTCGAGGTCGGTGTCGCCTTGTCTTGATTGTATTAATAATTGATTAACATTCTCATTAAGTTTGTCTAGTTTGTCTTCCATCTTCTCTATCTTAATATATAATTCATCAATTCGTTTGTCTTTGAAATCCGCACGAGTCTTTAGTTCGGCTATTTTCCTAGATTGTCCTTGTATCTGGGTTTCGTATTGGCAGTCATGATTGGGCACCCTTGGTCACTCCATTATTAGTTGTTCTTTATTATACACTCAAAGCAATTAAAATAGGGAGTAGTGGGTTTATCGTAGTCGTAATCGGCGGAGTTCTGTTTGGATCGCCTCGTATTCCTCCTTGTCAGTAGTGTGGCGGTGTGGTCCTAGGTATCCGGTGCCTTTCTTTTTGGCCCATACTCTTTCTTTGTTTTTATAATACCATCGGCTGAAGTATACTCGGTTTTTGAGTCTTCTTGCCTCTTCACTGCAACTTTTGCTGCAGTATCGTTGGTTGTTTGTTGTTTTTGTGTATGGTTTTCCGCATAGTTGGCAGTAGTGGGTTGTCATATTAAAAATAGTGTTAAAAGTATTATTATTGTTATTTTTTTGGTAATCTAAACAAAAAAGGGGTTTGGGGGGAGGAGAAGTATCATGTGCATGGAGGGGTTTAGGGGATTATGAAAAAAAAAATTAGTAATAAAAAGGTAAAAAACTACTTGTGGTAAAACTATGGTTACTCCTTATTTCTTTTTTAATGTAATAGGATTACATTATTCCCCCCATCCCCTATGAATTTTCTCCTCCTTTTTCTCCCCCCTTTTTTTATATAAATCAAATAAAAACTGCTGTTTTTTATTTAAATTTATCATAGAATCTAAAGAAAAATTTTCCACTTATCCTTTGGTATTGTGTTCTATATTTTTTCGGTTAATTTTCTTTTTTTATATTCGAATTTTTTTTATTCTGTACTTGGGGGTTTTGGGTGTTGAAGCCCATTTTTTTACACTCATTTTTTGGTGTGTAATTAAAAAAACCCCATGATTATAAAAAATGATGATAAGGATTTTTCTTCTTTTTGTTTATTTTTTTGTACCATTCTATATTTTTTGATGGGAGGAACTTTTTTGCAGGTTACAAAACATGAAACAGAATTTTTTTTTGGTTCTAACTGATTAAACGAAGAAAAAATATGACAAAAAAAATAGATATTGCTGTAATCTCTCTCTTTTTTTTGCTGAGTATTCGGTATAAAAAGGCCCAAAAATTTTTTTTGTGTGATTATTTTTAATGCTTCCCCTACTTTGTGAAGAAATCCTCATCATCATCATGAAAAGATTGGTTACTTTTTATGATTTAATAAACTTTTTTTTTTGTTGGAATCACACAAAAAAAAGGAAATGAAAGATAATTTTTTGGGTTCTCCTTATACAATTATACTTCTAGACGGTTTAATCTCGTAGTCGTAACCGTTTCATCTCAGCCTGCACCCTCTGATACTCCTCTACCTCATCCTGTAAAGGGTGTTCGTGGAGGTTGCTTGTACCTGGTTTAAATTGTGATGGTTGTATCAGTTCCTTGTTCCGTATCCGTTGGTATCTTCGGCGAGCATATTCTCTTTTTTGTCGTTGGTGGGTGTAATGACTGCAACTTTTACTGCAGTATTTCTGGTTGGGATACTGTGGAATAAAAAGGGCTCCGCAGTATCCGCATTTCATTCCCGTTCCAACCGGTTCTCGTATAATTTGATGCAAACTCGTAGGTCTTCAAGGTCGGACTTTATCCGCTGGTTAGTGTCTGGATCCAAACCGCCTTGTGGCAGTTGTTTGTAGAAATTGTTGATGAAGTTGGTTAGGTCTGTTATTGTGTCGTTTATGATTGTTATGTTTCTTTTGGTTCGTGGGTTCATCGTATCCTCTTTTCCTGTAGTAATCGTTCTTGTTCTTGTACTAGTTCTCGGCGGAAGTTAAGTAATTCGGTTTTTCGCTCGTCAAGGCTGTTTATTCTTTTATCTATCATGGTGATTGATTGTTGGACCTCTCGGAGTAGGTTTTCTAGTTGGTTTGGCAAAATCTTATTCCTCCTGTAGTAGCTCTTTGATTTGTAGGAGCACTATTTCGTACTCTCTTATTTTTCGGTTTTGTCTGTTTAGTTCATCCGTGATTTTGTGGGCGTCCTTATCGGTTAGTCTTGCCAGGTAGTTCCCTTCTTTTTTGATTAATCTGTTTTGTATATCATAAGTGTACCTCATCAGAGTTCTCTCCAGTATATTCCTTTTTTGGTTAGTTGTGTTGAGAGGTAGTTTGGGCTTACACCTATCTCCTCAGCAATATCTTTTAATTGTTTCCCCTCAGTTTTTTGTCGTTTTAGGTTGGCAGGGGTTAGGTTTTGGATTTTTTGTATTTTTTCTAGGGGGATTCTTGTTCCGGAGCCTTTCCCAGGAGGCCATCCGTGTTTTTTTCTGGCTTGTTTTAGTAGTGTTTTGAGAGGTATTGTTTCCTCACTCATCTATAAACCTCCTTATTTTTTCATTCTCTTCTTTGATTGTTTTGTCTGTCAAGTTGCATATGTCTGACAACAAGTAATTGTTTTGTGTTTTAATGATTTTTTCTAATTTTTTAATTTTTCGGTCTTGCTCATTTAACAAATCAACAAGCAAGTCCAATGTGTCTGTGCAATTATACCCTTTTTCCTTAATCTAAAATGGAGGTTGTTTACTTCTTTTTGCAATAAGTTTAACTGATGCACGGCATCATTAACTGAAAGAAGACTATCATTAAACTTATCATATATTAAAGGAGGACAGTCCGCTCTTCTCACCAGTTCAAATCTTTTTTCACTCATTCATTACTCCCCTTATTCGTATTTGGTGTTCTTTGTTTTTTCAACATCGCATTCTCTTCTTTGATTTTGACATAATACTAATTGTCTATTTTCTTCTGTAAGACTATTCAACAAGTCAACAATCTCTTCACCATTCATACTATCTTCAAAAGCAGTATAATCCTCATAATCGAATTTTTCTTCAAATTTTGCTTCTGTTATAATTTCAGAGTCAAAAATATAACACTCTTCATCATATTCTTTTTTGAAATATCTTTTTTCACTCATAAAACATACCCCTCATACCACTGTATCAAACTTTCCAATAAATCACAAGCCTCCTTAAACTCATTACTTATGCCATGGTCATGATAATCAAGGGGCAAATCCAATAAGAACTGCACATGCCCCACTCGGAGATGGTGCAAGTGCCGCCTCATATACTCCAAATTCTTACGTGCTTTACGCTCATCAGCATCCTGAACCGTATCCAACAATACCCTCACCTCTCCTGTTTTTCTTTTTGAACCATCACTTGCAAATCCATGAAGCTCATGTTATACTCTTTCTTCAGGTATGCTGTGAGAGCATACCTGCCGCGATTGTATTTCCGTGCAACACCCTCGCAGGTTAACCCCTCTCTTACGTAGGGGAGCATGTCCTCGAGGGTCACTCCTTTAAATTCCTCATTCATCATATCATCCACTTGGTTAGTGTTGTTTGTATTGATCGCCTATCTTTTTTACAATAATATCGGGGGTGGGAGGTGCTTGTGCAGCCTGTTTGTCGTATGTCGCACATATGGCAACTTATTACCTCATCTCCCTCCTTGTTTAATTTTACATAATCTTTCCAATTGTAGCCCTGTTGTGGGGGTTGGTATGGTTTGTACTTCACATAATTTTTACTATTAAACCCATACCCTGTTTCACATAACATACTCAATTCTCCACATTATGAATAAACTCATACATGTTAACTGAAGTTTTTTCACCAATTCCACGAACACTATTAAAATCCTCAATAGTAGCCTCCATTAAATCAGTTAAACTTTTAATCTTTAATGTTTCCTTAATCAGTTTTGCCTTCTTATCACTCACTCCCTTAACACTACACAAGACACTATCCACCGCGGAAGCAGATTTAACAAGATTCTTAACCTCACTACCATAAAGCTTACTTTCGCAGCATTTCTGAGCCTGTAAAAGCATCTCCTGGAAAGCCATACTCTCAGATGCTGCATAGATGACTGGGCATATAGTCTGCACCCGTCTTATTGCCCCTTTGTATTTGGTATATGTTGATTTGATATATTTTTGGTAATCATATGTGTATTGCTTTCTCACATTATAGGATTCCCAAGTATCCAAAATATAATCCTGCAAATCTCCTTCAACAATAAGGTAACTGTAAGGGTAGGTTACTGTTTGGTTAACACACTCGTCGAATAAACGGCTATTGGTGATGCTCTTCATCAGGTCATCGATTAGTTTATACTCAAAAACTACTTGGTTGTTGAATAGGTAATCCCCGAATTCAAGTTGTTGTATTTCGCAGTCGTAGCCTTTATTCTGGTAGTAATCTTGGGCTCGGCTCTTCCTTGTAGATGTTAAGCTGTGTGGACCCTGCTCACGAGTATCAACAATTATCCTCATAAACTCTCACCTATCCTTTTAATCTCTTCCAGCTCTTTTCGCCTCCATAATTTTAATTCAAATTGCAAATCCTTCAAATCTTCCCTTAATACAGATAAAGAAGGATAGTTAGCAACATCTTTAACTTCAAGGATTGGATCGCCGAAGATATTGGTCTTGTCTTTGTAGTATCCTGCATCTATGAATCCTTGGATTTCGTGGACTTGTTGTATGTCTTTTTTTATCTGTTGTATTTGTTGTAGGAGGACTCTTATTTGGATTTGGATTTTATCTAAGCTTTGATTTGTTGGGATTAAGAAGGGGCATACTTTTTTGTATTTACAAGCTTTGCACTTGTTTTTTTCATCATATTCGCAATTCATAATCTTTTTTACTCCTTTTTAGTCAATTGTAACATGGTAACAAAGTAACATAGCTTATTTTATAATATTGTGTGTCTCTTTCAAAGGTAACATGGTAACAAAGTAACATGGTTAAAAATCCATTATAATGTGGTAAGGAATGTACTGTAAAAAAATAATGTTACCTTGTTACTCTTGTTAAAAACACTTATTTTTTTAATTAAAGCCTTTAAAATCCTCCATTAGTAACATGATAAGTATGTTACCTTATAATGTTACCCACTTAGAATCCTCTTTCTCATCACCTAAACCCTCACTCTCTGACAAGTCAGGGAACACGAAATTTAAAAAAGCATTATACGGAACAATCATAACCCTTGTAACCTTAGGCAACTTAACCAGTTTATAATCCCATTCCAATAACTCCGCCACACTCTGCAAGTTATAACTGCTGCTTGTAACATCCGTTAACTCTTTTTTAATCCCAGTAGTACAATACACTTCCACACCATTCTTACTACGATGTAAACCCATCCATGGGATGAGCTTCTGATTTAATACAGTCCAAGTCCGGCTGTCAAAGTCTTGTGTTGTTTTAAGGTCTGCATCTAAATCTTCTTGTACTGGCCTGCCGGTCTCTTCGCTCCATACTTGTATCTTACGATTGTATGCCTGTGTTATCTTTTCAGCGAGGAATAACCGGATTTCTTCCCTTTCTTCATCATCAAGATTGTCAAGGGTCTCTTCTTCGTACCAATCATAGATCCAGTCAGGAGCTTTTCGGTTGCAGTCTAGGTATGCTCTTCCGATTAGGAGGTTTGCTCCTTCTTTCCAGTGCATATTTTTTATGATTTGGGGGTTTTTGGTTATCTCATAAAGGAAGTAATTACTTAATCCTTTCAAACGGTTGAGTATACTGAATTTAGGACTGTTTATTTTGAAAGTTTCATCGAAGTTTTGTTTATTTTCGCCTTTCTTTTTCTCATTATGGCTGAACATGATGATTAGGAATCTGCGGTGTAGTGCATCGCCTGCGGGTAATGGCTGGTTCGCGGTGATAATTCCGGCACTAAAACTTGGTATTGTCCTGTAGGCTTTGCCTTGGTATTTGCCTCGTGCGGTGGTGTTTTCAATACATGATTTTAACATTCCACTCACGCTTGGTTTGTTTAATGCACCCTCAGGTTCGTTGATGAGTATTGGTAATGTGAATTGGCTGACTCTATTACCGACTCTTGCTACTGTATCAAATGATGAACCTCCTATGTCATTGTCTTCATTAGGCATATCCCATAAAAATAAGATAATCTTACCAAGTGTGGTTTTTCCACTTCCTGCTTTACCATATAAGTATAACCATGGAATCCAGTCGCCTCCTGCTTGTTTTATACTGTAATTGAAGAAGCTCATTAAACCCCATTTTATACCTGTGCTTAATTTATTCTCATGGTTTTTGAAGAATTGGCTAAGTGATTCCAGCACATCCAAAGCATTGTTTAACTCTTCATTGGTCGGTTCGTGGGTTTCATAATTGATTAATTTCAATTCTTCAGCATTCTTATCCCAGTACACTCCAGGATTGTCAATCTCGTTTTTGACTTCTGCGAGTTTGTAGGTTACTGCTATTTGGATTGTTGCAGCTAAACATCCTCTTAATCGTCTTGGTGTTATTACCCAGCCCGCATCTTCGAGGTAGGATTCTATCTCTTTTATGGTTTGCCTTTTTGTTTCAAACCCAGTTTTACTGGTTTGGCTTGTCCAACTTATACTGAATGTACGGCCGATGTCATCCAATGGGCTATCATGGATGATTATTTTTTGAGGGTATGCATTGATTATGGTCTCATCATAGATGTTCCCTTGGCCGTCCATGAATTCGTATTTGATGCATTTTTCTTTTTGGTTTAGGACGATTGTTTTACCAGTTCCTATTTCTATGTCATAATTCCTTAGTTTGGTATAAGGTTGTAATGCTCTTTTGAAGTGGTTAAAATAAGTTGTGGACTCTGCATTGTCATAATGATTGCTTAATAAGAATGTGGTCCCATCTAATCCCTTGTTTGCTTTTGCAGTTCCATTGTATAATTGAGTAATGTAACTGTCAAAGTTTAACCAGTTTAGATCATAATGTATTTCTTCATCATCTAGGAGGTTTGATGTGACTTGTTTCATTATTTCTTCAACTGTTGCAGGGTCTGTGTCTTGTAGGTAAAACTCGCTGATTAGTTGGTTCATTATTATTGGAGTTATTTCTGGTTTTACTTGTTTGAGTCCAGCTGTTAGTTTTTTGATTGTTCTTTTTTGTGTTTGGGTACTCATTCGGTTTTTCACCTCCTGTTAAAGGCTTGTTAAAAAAAGGAAGGGGTGGAAGATGGGGTTTTTAGATTTCTTCCACATGCTCTAATAGGTTTTTGCAGGTTTCCTCGTTGAAGTCTGGGTATTGTTTGTCGTGTACCCATATGTGACTTACTTTTTTGAAATTTGCTAGTGTGAGGGGTACTCCTCTTTTTTCTAGTTTTTGAATTATTTTCCTGAACCAATCACCGAGTACCACATTGTCGGTTCCTTTGAGTACGAGTGCTGGGTTATCGGATTTTGGTTTTTCCACAACTTCTGCATCAATCACTTCTTCAGCTTCTTTTTCTTTTTTCGGTTGTGCCGGAGCCTTCTTCCTACGCCTAACTTGACCTTTTTTCTCATTGTTTATCCCTACCATTTCCTCACTTGGTGTGCCATTCAAGTTTTTGTCAAGGCTTACGAATCCTCTTAACTGGTTGGAAAGGGCCTTCGAACCAGCACGAGTTTGCGCCATGCTCGCCATTTGGAAGTAATCCTTGTTTCTCCAGTTCCTTTCATTGTTCAAGCAGTAAGCCTCGGCTCCACCAATGATTATGCCGTCGGATACTCTTACTACTTCGGCTCTTGCTTTGAAGCCCTTTGCCTCGAATATCTCGACTGGTTCTGCTTCACCTGTCCGTACTGCTATTCCGAATGCATTGCCTAGGGCGATCCAGTCTTCAAATTCAAGGTGTCTTTTGCCATTGACTATGACTGGTTTTTCTTTGTTGTGCAATACTTCGTGTACTACTGCTAGGGCGTTATGGTTTTCGGTTTTGAGTTTGTTTTCGTCTTTGATTAGGTCGAGGGAGGAGGTTTTTGCCTCCGCCTCTATGATTTCGTTTTTAGTAGTCATATTCTTCCCACTTTTCTTCGTACTCTACTCTTCTGCTTGGGTCTTTTTCAACCTTATACACCCTTTTGTCCGCATAATCCGGATTGTTGTTTGGGATTATCTTCCTGAGTGTTACTCTGATGTAATCCCCAATCTCGACTTTCCTATTATACCTCCTCAAGTCTCTATGAGAAGGCAATTCTTTTACGAAGCCTCCTTCTAATTCAAGGAGGATACGGGTATTGCCGTAATTATCCACCACAAAATTTAACACATTTCCTTCAATACTCTCGCCCTCAATGAGGGGTTCCCAATATCTGCTTGCTTCGTCTACATCTGGTTCTATTGTTTCAAAACTCATAATTTATACCTCCATAAGTAAAATTCATCCAGTTTTCGTTGTTCTTCCGGCCAGTTAAAAACAAGGACTTTGCATTCGCCTGCCCTTGTCCTCATTGTATAGAAACCATGGCTTTGGAAGTACTTTTCATCCTCCCATGCAATGGTTTCCAATAGTTCATCGGCTAACTTGCCAATACTACTCATCATACTCCTCCTTGATCACTACCCTGAATGTTTCAGGTAGCCTGTAATCCTGAAGGGAGGTTATTGTAATCTCCTTTACACCTTCAGGGTGGAGTGAGTTTATCTCTTCCAGGACCCCATCCCAATCAGTGGTATGGGTTATTTTTTTCTCTACTGTCTTCATTTTTTAGTAGCCTCCTATTCCGCCGGTGGCGGGTTTGATTATGAAGCATACTGCTAGAAATCCTATCATTGCTAAAATGAGTAGGATTATGAAACCCATAACACGTAATGTGTTGTGGATGTTATTCTGTGCTCTATCTAACCGGCTTTTGCCAGTATAACACATATAGCAGTATGCAATGAAGTTTTGTAAATTCATCAAATGCATAATTTCACCTTAAACTTATTTCCTCATTCAACCATCTACTGATCATCCACTCAAGGAGTTTCCGATCAGTTTCGTATTTATCAACCTTGTCCAGGTATTCATCATATGGGTCATCGGTGTCCTCAGGATTCATCAATGCACACTCCTTCGATGTATCCTTTATGGTTGTGGAAGTTTATTTCCACGGTTCTGCCCTTTTTTACAAGGGTTTTCCTTACTCCACGACCAAGGTATACTTGGTATGGTTTTCCTCGGGCATTCTGTACCCAGTACTTGTTGTTTTGGACGGTGTAAACTTTTTGTTTAACCATCCTCCTCATCCCCTGCGAATGCGAGAATCCTTTTTTCAAGTTCTAATGCCCTGAGGATTTTCTCACCTGTGGTGAGCTCCCCATCGGGTAATATAAAAATAGTTTCAGGGTGGAGTTTCATACTTCCACCTCAAGATTAAATTTCTCAAAAGCCTCATCAACGAGCTCGTCGATAAGAGTTTTGAGTTGGTCATCTGTTATGATGCACTTATTTTTTCCTATCATACTTTCAAGGGCTTCGAGGATGGTTTCCCCATCCCCAAACGGGAAGCCCTGTTCGTCTTCCACTTTGTAGTGGAAATCGATGCTGTTAAAACTTATTCTTTTTCCCATTTTTTTCACCTTTTTCCAATGTTTTGTGTAAAGTTTGCAAGAATTTTAAGTCCCGCTTGTATTATAGTTTGTCGTCATACTATATAAAAGTTACTACTTTTTTGTGTTATAGAATAGTAACATATATTAGATATAAAAAGCATACTTATATATAACAAAAATAGATAATAAGAGGTATGATAATCTTGAAACAAAACACAAAAGTACATAAAGCAAATAACACTAGCAGTAGTCTTAAAGCGACTATTCCAAAGACTATCTGCGATGTTTTGGAACTTGAGCATTTAGATGAAGTGACTTGGACAGTTAATGTCATTGATGATAAGAAGGTGGTGACAATCAAAAAGAAAGAGTAGTAACAAACTATATAAGTAATCATGTTAAAAATAGTAACATGGTTACTGAAGATAAAACAATGCTACCAAAGAAGATTTCATATTAGTTTTTTCCTATTTTTTGTGCAAA